>Ga0210409_10000578_pt1 | contig 57232 bp, 51 predicted proteins | sample IncBWH17MmetaG_FD_161649 | JGI IMG/M metagenome (GOLD analysis project Ga0210409, IMG submission 161649) | Forest soil microbial communities from Barre Woods Harvard Forest LTER site, Petersham, Massachusetts, United States - Inc-BW-H-17-M | ecosystem: Environmental > Terrestrial > Soil >... | reverse complement strand
TCTGAAACAGTTGAGCCGATGCCAACAGAAGCATGCCAAGATAGTCCTCCCGCAATCTAATCGCCGGAAAGGAGGCGACAAATCCCAGCCCTGCACCCACGACCGCAGCGAGCAGGACCCCCAAAAGAAGGAGCTCTGCGGAGAGAACGATGTTTTGCGTGAGTGCAGTGTTTATGCTTGGGATTATTGTCGCGATGAAACCGTTGTAGTCGCCGCGAGTGTTTATGCCGAGAACTATTGCAGCGACTCGGCCAGAAACGGACCCGGCGGCGGCCGCCCCGGCTGCGACGAACATCACTTTGCCGAAGTTTGGAACTCCTGAGAATCCCGCCTCAAGGTTAAGCGTTAGGGAAACCGCAAGGTAGAGCGCGTAGGCTGTCCCGAGATCAACTAAAAAACGGATTATGTCGATGCCGAACAAGACGAACATGGGAACGTCCATCTATTTCCCTCCGGCACTACGAACCAAGCGGCCCAGTAGGATCTTGCTGCGTTGAAACGATTTGGCTACTGAGACCATGATCCTTTTCCATCCCACTGAGACAAGACCTTGAGGAAACAGGAGCAAGGTTAGGACCATAAGCACGAGTGGAACGCCCTTTTGATAGATCTGAACCCATGATCCGAACAGTTGAGCACCTTCCTGAGTAAGAAGTATTTCGCTAGCTCCAACAATTAATCCTCCAAGGGCCGCTCCATATATGCTGGCTAAACCCCCAAGCACACTAGCCGCAAAGATCTCCACAATCAAATTGGAGCCCGCAGATGTTCCTCCAGGGAGCCACAGGGCATAGTATGAACCCGACAGCGCGGCGAACCCTCCTGCCAACCACCATGCGAAAACGTACGTCCGCTCAACGTCGATGCCAAGAATACGAGCTAGGCTTGGATTCTCGACCGACGCTCTCATCGCTATTCCAAATCGAGTCTTTGTTAGAAGCAAGTATAATCCCGCTGTTATCGCGGCGAGAGAGATGGGAGCCACGTAAAGCAGACCAGGTAGTCCAAGGAGAAGGAAGTCGGTTCCAGGAGTTGCGCTGAGGGCAACGAAATACTTGGTGTCGATGATTCTGTAGAGGGAAGATAGGTAGTCTGAGTAGATCCCGAATATTCCTATGAAGGCAATGTCTACTGCGAGAGTAGAAATCATCAGTGCAACCAGTGATGAGCCCCTCCTCGCCAATACTCGAAGAACCCCGAGATACATAGCGACTGAACCGACCCCTCCGAGAACGAAAGAAAGGGGAGCAGAAAGGTAAGGACTGATGTGATTGACGCGAAGTAGTGAGAAGGATGTGTAGATTCCAACGGTCACGAAGGAACCATAGGCGAAATTCGGCACTTTTGTTGTCAGATAGGTCAGAGTCAGCCCCATCGCCATAAGTCCGAAGAGACAAGCATAGACAACTGTGTCCAAAAGGTATGGAGGAACGATCGGTCTTACAAAGTAGACAACGATCACTCCCACGTTGAAGATAACTGCGATCGCGAGTACCACTAGAACGATGACGAGCTTCCTAGTCCAACGTACTGAAGTGGTTTGAGAAGAGAACATTGACCTTAGAACCCTCGAACATGTCTCAAACTCTAATATGGCTTATATCGGCAATTGCGACCGCGACCCTTCTGAAACAAAATGCAATCTCAACCACAATCTCAACCCATGTCACCCCCCGCCAAGAAGATGGTCTCAAGGGCCATAGCTCTAATTCTACTCGTTGTTGGAGTCGGAGTCGGCGCAGGTATCACCTACGCCTCTCTACTAGCCGGAGGACAGTTCAACAGCGGACTCTGCGCTTCAGGTCGTACATTGACAATTGGCTTACTGACCGACAAGACCGATGGTCTATCATCCCAAGGAGTAAGAGCAGCCTACGCTGCTCAACAGGCAATCACCGACATCAACACGTATCTGTCAAACGCAGGATGCAATCTGAAATTCGCGGTATCCATAAACGACTACCAACTTGACGCGTCAATCGCGCTCACCGATCTTCAGAACTTCGCAGCCTCAGGCGTACAGGTTGTAGTCGGGCCATTGAACAGTGGAGCCCTCCAGAACCTGATAACGTACGCAAATTCTAACCACATCGTAGTGATCAGTCCCTCTTCGACCTCCGCGGCACTTGCAATTCCCGAGTCCTCGACGAAATACTACTTCCGAACTGCACCAGATGATAGATGGCAAGGAATGGCAGACGCTAGAATGATCCAAGCTGAAGGAGCCTCGAAGCTGATCGTTGTACAGAGACACGACACGTACGGAGACGCACTTGCAAACGCGACAGCTTCCAACTTCAACTATCTACTGACAAATAAGGCAGGCACAGTCGATTCGAACGGCTGTACAGCTACAGACACCGTCTGCGTAATCCAGTACGCCCCAGCGACCACCGATTTCACGACGACTGTCACTGCATTGTATAACGGCTTCAGCGCACTTAACGCCACGACTAACATTAACAAAGTAGCGATAAGTTCAGTCGCCTTCGAAGAATTCACACAGATGATCTACCAGATCAACGCGCAACACCCGAACCTGCTCAAAGGACACATACCAGGGTGCAACTTTGGTCTAAATCCGGTCCCAGGATGCACTGATAGCAATGGCAACCCTGTGAGCGGTCAGGTCTCTGTTTGGACAGGCACTGACGGCCAATCCCAAGACACCGTAATATCAAACAACAGCACCTCCAGCGGATACTTCGCTAACAACCGGCTCCCCTCAACAATCTACGGCTTCCTCAACAACACCAAATCGCTCGCGCTCGACAACGTATTCCCAAGCGTATCAAACGGTAACGTCTGCGACAACTACTGCCGAGGCACATATGATGACATGTGGCTCGGAGCCCTAGGCACACTCAGCGCAGGAGCATACAGCGGAACAAAGATCCAAGCAATCATGCCGACGGTCGCCGCGAACTACTTCGGCGTGACAGGCTGGAACGGACTCGACTCAAACGGAGACAGAGTGGCAAACATATACCAAGTCTGGAGAGTCGTCGCAAGCGGTAGCACCTACACATGGGGCTACTCGGGCGAATGGACAGCAGACGCAACTCCCAACACACCAGGCACACTCGATCACTTCAACCCCTACTAGGCGGAAAGCGGAAAGCTAATCCGCCCAACTCCCCTTTTTTCATTTGGATAATCTTAATGACAGCAGGCATACTTTCCGTAGCGGAAATCCGAAAATCATTTGGCAATCTCCACGCACTTGATGGAGTCTCCCTGGATATTGAAGAAGGAAAAATCAGTATTCTGATAGGGCCAAATGGATCTGGAAAAACTACACTCATCAACGTGATCAGCGGTCTCTACCGGCCAGACTCTGGAAGAGTCCTCTTCCGGGGAAAAGAGGCTACGGGTCTCGCTCCATACGAGCTTTACAACCTAGGATTGGCCAGAACCTTTCAAATCCCTGCACTGTTTTGGAAACTAACTGTGCTCGAAAATCTGCTTGTGGCAATACGCAACAATCCCGGAGAGAAGTTCCTCAAGTCAATCCTTCCCGCAGGGTTAAGGTCATGGAAGAAGTTGTCTACACCCAGCTGGGAAGAAAGTGAAAAACGAGCGGTCGAAAAGGCAGCAAGGATACTAAATCTGCTTGGTCTGTCTAGGATCTGGGATCAACCTTCCTACCTTCTTAGCGGTGGGCAAATGAAACTTGTTGAAATCGGAAGAGCGCTAATGTCAGACGCAACAGTTTTGCTGTTGGACGAGCCAGTCTCTGGAGTGAATCCGACGCTGGCGCATGAGATATTCTCTCGAATATTAAAACTGAGGGAAGAACTAGGTCTCACGTTCTTCATCGTAGAACATCGGCTCGACATCGCCCTCAAGTACGTCGATAACATGTTTGCCATGGCGTTAGGACGCCTGGTCACATCAGGAACTCCAGATGACGTCATGAAAGATAAAAGAGTCATCGAAGCTTACCTTGGTGGTTAGATTTCCTTACAGTGGAAGACGTCTCAGCTGGCTACGGAAAACTTCAGATCCTCAGCGGGGTCTCGCTGAGAGCTCGGCCCAACCAAATAACAGTCATAGTGGGCCCCAACGGATCCGGAAAAAGCACGCTCCTCAAAACCATCGCGGGACTCACCAATATTTACAAAGGCCAGGTCACACTTGATGGAAAAATGATCTCGAACCTTGCGCCACATGAAATCGCAAGACTCGGGATCGCCTACCTCCCTCAAACTGAAAGCACTTTCACACAACTTACCGTAGACGAGAATTTCAAAATGGCCGGCTACACCGTTGGAACTCAAGACTTCGAGGAGAGGAAGAAAAATGCGCTTGAAATCTTTCCAAAGCTCACATCGTACATGAAGACTAGAGTATCCCACTTGAGTGGAGGAGAAAGACAGATGGTGGCCATGAGCATGGCTCTATTGCGAAAGCCCAACACGATCATGTTCGACGAACCAACAGCAAACCTGTCGCCTCTCCTGGCTACAGAAGTGCTCAACACGATAACCTACCTATCTCAGACTTCCGGTATTACCATCCTACTGGTGGAGCAAAACGCAACCAAGGCCCTCCAAATAGGCCACACTGCATATCTGCTGGTCAATGGCACAACTATTTTCGAAGGACCAGCCAAAGCTTTGCTCGAACATCCGGAACTCGGTAGACTGTATCTCGGTCTCGCCGCCGTCCCCCAACCCAGCACATAGACTCGGAGACACTTCTGCGGAGATTCTTAGAGTGTTGAAGACCAACTTACACACGTCGTAGGGTGACCCCTCTGTCTGACAAAATCGACGAGAAACTCAAGAAGCGTGAGGAGAGATACGACCGGGAGCGACGCGTCAGGATAAAGTCAAGCGAAGATCTGGAGACCCTCGAAGAAGTCTTTGACAAGCGAACGCTTCTGACAATCCTAAGGATTCTAAACATCGGAAAACTGAAGGAAATAACGGGAGTCCTCAAAGCCGGCAAGGAGAGCCGGGTCTACCACGGACTCGACCCGCAAGGGAAGGAAGTGGCAGTCAAGATATTCCTGACATCTTCCAATATTTTCAGACAGGGCAGACTGAAATATATTCAGGGAGATCCAAGGTTCAAGGACATCCCTCACGACACGAGATCCCTTGTCGACATGTGGGCCCTGAAGGAATACAAGAACCTGGAACTAGCTGGTAAGGCCATAAAGGTGCCCGCGCCGATTTATGTCGAGAAGAACGTGATCCTCCTAGAATTCATCGGAAAAGAAGGAAAATCTGCCCCGCATCTTCGCGAGGTTTCCCTTGAAGCGCCCGCCGGCTGGTACAAGAAGACTCTCGAAATGCTGAAAGACCTTCACGATAAGGTGAAGCTGGTTCATGGAGACCTAAGCGAATACAATATCCTCGTCCCAGACGGGTATCCAGTTTTCATAGACTTTGCACAAGCAGTCACTATGGAACATCCGGAGGCGAAGCTGTTTCTGAAGCGAGACGTGGAAAACTTGAACCACTACTTCGGAGGGTTAGGGGTCAAGACTCGCCCGTTCGAAAAGGTGTTTCCGGAGATAGAATAATGGCAGAAACGAGAATGAACGCTATGATCCCCAAAGAGAGGATCGGAGTACTCGTTGGACCAAAAGGATCAGTGAAGTCGACGATCGAGCAGAAGCTGTTTGTTGATCTGAAGATTGACAGCGAGTCAGGGTCCGTCGATATTGGGGTAAAACCCGATTCCCCCGATCCGTCCTACGCATTGAGAGCAAAAGACTTGGTTCTAGCGATAGGAAGAGGATTCTCCCCGCCCCGGGCTTTCTCTCTCTTCAACGAGGACTACACTTTCGACATTGTCGATCTACATGATTACTTTGGAAAGAACGAGGCCGAGATCCGACGAGTCGACGGCCGAATCATCGGCAAGGAAGGAAGAGCTCGGCGGAATATCGAGGAATTGACAGGGACTCTCATCTCCGTCAGCGGACACACGATCTCGATTATCGGAACCTTCGAAGCTGTCTCCATGGCCAAAGACGCGCTGGAGAAACTGATCGAGGGCCGCCAACACGGGACCGTTTATAAGATTCTTAAGAAGAGGAGAAAGAAAGTCAAGAAGGAGAAAGCTCTAGGACTGTGGGAAGGGTCAGAGCCAGCCAAGAAAAAGGCATAATGGCCGCGGCCATCTCTGAGGCGAGAGAATGACGGTCGCCGAAGTCTTCCAAGAAATAAGCGCAGCCGACTTCTTCTACAGAAACCGAGACATCGCAGGCTTCACCAGTCCTTCCAGATCGATCTACTCCACGATTAGAGAGCTTGTGGAGAACTCGCTTGACGCCTGCGAAACTGGAGGAATTCCTCCCGACATCTATGTCAGACTCTCCCACGAATCCGGACCCTTAGACGGTCCCGGAGTATACGATCTGAGAATCGAGGACAACGGTATAGGCGTTCCTGGAGACGTCATTCCCTCAGCGTTCGGCCAAGTTCTCTACGGTTCGAAGTACAAGCTTCGGCAGACCCGGGGCACCTTCGGGCTCGGCGGGAAAATGGCCTTACTGTACGGACAGATAACGACTCACGGCGAGGCTCATATCAGCTCCAGCACCAATCCCAAGCAGAAAATTACCGAGATCGGCCTCCGAACTGACATCCAGCACAACAAGCCGATTGTGCTCAAGAAGAAGACACGGCCTAACGGTTCTCACTGGAAAGGAACCATTATCGAGTTCAAGACCGAAGCGGACTATTCCAGGGCGATGCCGAGAATCCTCGAATACTTCAAACAGACCGCCATCATCGTCCCCTACGCTAACCTCACATTTGTCGATCCTCGCGGACGACTATACCATTTCACAAGAGGGACCAATGTGGTACCGCCTGCACCCACCGAAACATTGCCGCACCCCTACGGAGTCGATGTCGAGACAGTCCAACGGATGCTGAAGCTGACCAATGCGAAAACTCTGCAAGAGTTCTTGCGAAAATCCTTCCAGAGAATCGGCGACACAACCGCCAGAAACTTTCTGAAGTATGCTGGCTTCGAAGCACAGGAGGGACCCACCAAACGAAAACGCAAATTGAGCAAGAAAGAAGCTGAGAGAAGAGACCCAAAGAACCTGCCCGCTGAAGACATTGTAAGACTCGTCAACGCTATGAAGAGCTATGAGGACTTTGTCTCTCCTGACCCAACAAGCCTCTCCCCCCTAGGCGCTGAACTACTGGCCACAGGAATCAAGAAGGAACTGGGAATAAGCGATGAGGACGTTCAAAATGGGTCGGCCTATGTTGCAACTCTTCAACGAAAGCCCGCCACATACTCAGGCTTCCCATTCATCATCGAGGTTGGGATCGCTAGTGGGAAGCAGATTGAGATGCAGGGGAAGATACTGCTCTTCCGGTTTGCGAACAAGATTCCCTTACTGTTCGACGAGGCGAGCGATGTTTCATGGAAGGTGGTTGACCAGATAGACTGGCGGGGCTACAAGGTCATCCCCGGCGAGACCCCACTAGCTATATTCGTTCATTTGTGCAGTACAAAGATTCCGTACAAGACTGTTGGAAAGGAGTTTATTGCTGACCGTCCCGAGGTTGAACATGAGATTCTGAACGCCATCAGGGAAGCCTCTCGGAACCTTAGAATCTACCTGTCGCGGAGGGAACATCTTGCTCAGGAGAAGAAGCGCGTCGATGTATTCGAGAAATACCTTCCGAAAGTCGCGCAGTTCTCCACAAAGTTGTCCCGCGCTAAGAAGGAACCGGATATTACACCGCTGCTTAGGGGTCTGATAAAATATGGTGTCGAAGAAACAGAAGAGAAGCAAGGTTAGAGGGGTCATCAAGGAGAGGAAGGAGCACGTCCTCTCCTCCCTAGAACAGCTTGGAGGCCAGGTGTATGACCAGCTGGCTAAGAAGGAGTTTCCGACCGTCAAAATGCCGAGCAGGTCTATTGCTAACATAATCTACGACGACAAGACCCGACAGTATATTCTTGGGAAGAGGAATGTGAAGAGAAGCGCCCGGAACGTCGGGCAAATTCGGCCGTTTACGCAGCTTCTCTGGACCGCCATGTTCACGGACGAGCTGACCGGGCAAAACAAGACCAGCACTCTGCGGGACGTCTTCTATTCCGCGCAAGCTTACGAGATGGACTTTCAGGACCAGCAGGAGAGCGATAGTCTCATCACCGATCTCGAGACTGTCACTGGTTTCTCCAGAGAGGACTTTAACGTGTTTCCTGAAGAGCGGAGCGCCATCTTCGGGGATTTGACGGTCGAGTATACGGTGCCAGGATATGAGGGTCGGACGCTCAATCTAGCTTCACACCCGGACGGCGTGATGATAGGTCCCGCCTTGACAACCTCAGAGTTTGTACGGCCTGACAAGAAGAAGGTGGACAAGGTGATAGCCATTGAGAAGGGAGGATTGTTTACGAGATTTATTGAGGAACGGGTCCACCAGCGGTTCAATGCCGTTCTGATTCACACTGCTGGCCAGGCCCCACGGGCTACCCGGTTTCTCCTTCGCAGACTGAACCAGGAGCTGGATCTTCCAGTCTACATCTTCACGGATGGAGATCCATGGGGAATGCACATCGCTATGGTCATCATTTCCGGCTCGGCGAACGCGGCTCATCTCAGAGAGTTGAATACTCCGGACGCGATCTGGGGCGGAGTCTGGGCCACGGATATCGTGGACTATAAGCTGCCTAGTGATCCGCTGACGGATCTGGATTTGAAGCGGTTGAATGAACTGGAGAAAGATCCGCGCTATGCCGGAGGACTCTGGCAGAGAGAGATCGACACGTTCAGAAAAGTCAAGAAGAAGTCGGAACAAGAAGCCTTCAGCAGATACGGACTAACATACATCGTAGACGAATACTTACCAAAGAAACTCAAACTAAAATCAAACGAATCCTAAACCAGTGTTTGTTATGCCTAGAACGGCTAATAGAAGTCCGGGATCCTTTACGCAAGGATAGTGAGACTTCGAAAACTAATCAATGTCTACGAGTCGGACGTGACTTAGCAAGAAAGACCCGGAGCTACGGTTGTCATCTCAGAACCGTGTAGGTGGATGAGGATGTCATCAGCCTCAGACTACGTGTCCTTCCTAGCCGTTAGTTTTTCCGCTGTCTCGCTCCTTTTGTCGTATCGCTATTACACTGGGAACACAAGGTTATCGACGTTTGCGGAAGTCTTCGTTAATCTCTACAGTGACGAGACCCGTCGCAACCGATACACGGTCAGGAGTCAGAAGAACGAGTTTTCACGGTTGAAACAGGATCCAAAACACGATTTGTCCCCAGAGGTGGAAGACGCCGGGAGATACGTTGCGTCCGCGTATGATCGAGTGGGTTTCTTTGTTAGTCACAACAACAAACTGACTGATGAATACCTAAGATGGCAAGGAGATGTCATCTTGGAAATGTGGGACATTCTCGGACCATGGGTTGAAGGACCATGGCGAGACGAGTATCTAGACTCCGTTAGAGTCAGAAGGCCCAATGCTACACCTATTGATGTTTCGCGAGCCTACTCGAACTATTTTCAATGGCTAAAGGAAAGAGCAAAGGAGAGAGAAGACAAGCTTCTCAAACAGTGACCGGACTATCAAGCACCGACTCAATTAGAAACTGACTGGAGACTCTCGCTTAATAGGGTCCTCCACCGATTCTTCAACTAAACCCATCTGGATTGTCATCCATGGCCAAAGAGGTCCGAGTCTTCCTAAACCTGTTTGTCGAATCCAAAGAACTGGAAAACGTAACCCTGAGTCTCGTCAAACTCCCTGAAGTGACAGACGTCTACGAAGTCACAGGCGAATACGACATCGTCTGCATGCTAAAAGTGGAAACCATCCTCGCCTTCCGCAACGTCCTCAAAGACAAAGTCCTCAAGATCAGCGGAGTCAGAAGCACAGTCTCATCAGTTGTGCTCTACGAGCACAAACGAGAAGGAGAACCGGTTTCCGACTGATTAGTCCGAGATTGAGAGCCGCGCGATTGTCGGGAAAAGAAAAGCTAAATATCGTGTCAAGATCGATGTCGTGTCAAGGACGGATTAAATTGGGTGAACTTCTTCCAGATTCACCTCTACCGCTCTAGACCTTTTTCCGACCAACAAGCCGGACGGATATTCCAATGAGCACGAAGGATCTTGGTATCACTGTAAAGAAGGCGGACGATCTCTCCGAATGGTACACTCAGGTCGTCACCAAGGCTCAGCTGGCTGACTATTCCAGCGCTAAAGGATTCATTATCCTGATGCCATACGGATTTTCTATATGGGAGAACATCAAGGAACACTTTGACCGCAAGATCAAAGGGATTGGACATCGAAACGCCTACTTTCCCTTACTCATCCCTGAAAGATTACTGAAAAGAGAAGCCGAACACTTCGAGGGCTTCACACCCGAGGTCTTCTGGGTCACCCACTCCGGCAATAATGAGTTAGGTGAGCGGCTCGCCATAAGGCCCACCTCGGAGACAATAATCAACGAGGCGTACAGCAGATGGGTGAAGAGCTGGCGGGACCTGCCCGTGCTCATTAACGTCTGGAACAGTGTCTTGCGCGCTGAGATAACCTCAACCAAGCCCTTCATTCGCACGACCGAGTTTCTCTGGCAAGAAGGTCATACAGTACACGAGACCGAGGAGGAGGCCGAGAAAGAAGTGATGACGATTCTGGAAATCTATAGACAGCTCGTAGAAGATCAAATCGCGATACCTGTCTTGGTCGGGAAGAAAACTGAGCGAGAGAAGTTCAAAGGTGCAGACTACACAACAACTCTGGAGGCTATGATGCCAGACGGGAAAGCAATCCAGATGGGTACCAGCCATCACCTGGGACAGAATTTCTCCAAACCCTTCGAGATTAAATATCTAGGCAAGGACGAGAAGGAGCACTTCGCCTGGACCACGTCGTGGGGAATCAGCTGGAGACTCATCGGAGCAATGATAATGGCTCACGGAGACGACAAGGGACTAGTCTTACCTCCTCGGGTAGCGCCTACACAGGTCGTGTTCGTCCCCATACACTACAAGGAATCCGACAAGAAAGTCATCCTAGAAACAGCCCACCACATCGCAGAGAGTCTTGGGAAGCATTCCATCCGGACCTACATTGACGATCGGGAACAGTATACCCCCGGCTGGAAATATCACGAGTGGGAGATGAAAGGAGTACCCCTCAGGGTCGAGATAGGACCCCGTGACATGGAATCTAAACAGATCACACTCGTAAGACGCGATACTGGAAAGAAGACGGCAGTACCTCAATCGGACTCGGTTACACAAATCGTCAACTCTCTCGACGAGATTCAACAATCGCTACTCCACAAGGCCAAGGAAACCCAAGCCAAGCTTACAACCACTGCGAATAACATGAAGGAATTCGCACACGTCATAGAGACCACGGGCGGGTTCGTCAAAGCATTCCTATCTGAAGACAACGACTGCGAAGAAAGGATCAAACTGGAGACAGGAGCAACAGTTCGCATAGTCCCGTTCAAGGAATCCGCAACAGGGCAGTGCGTGTATTGCGGTGCTGCTAACTCGAGAGAAGTAGTCTTCGCAAGATCCTACTAGAACGACGGAGAGGCGGGAGTCTGCGCGTTTGGGTCTGTTGGCAGCTGAGGCCCGCGTCCCAACTCCTCACGATGGATTACAAATTGCGCCGTTTTTGGGGCGCCTCCATCGCTGTCTTGATTCTCTTGCTAGGTGGGATGTTTTGCGCGAATGGCCTTCACTAGCTCCGATACGCTGTATCGTTTACCACACTTTGGACATACGTAGTCCGTCCAAATCTTGGGCAGGAGCCAGAAGTTGCGCACGTCAATGATGAGTTCTTCCCCACATTGAGGGCATAGTTGATTCGTTTTGTTTCCCTCATGGAACCATTGACTACATTGACTGGATTTTGGGTAATTCGTGAGTGAACTTAAAGGATTGGTGGCGATTTGTTTTTTGTGAAAGAGCTGCAGATACTAGCCAGCATGGGTCGCTTCGATATGATTGTAGATCCAAACGGCACGCCGGAATAGCTCAGTTCGAGATATCAGGAATTTGGAAAGTCCGGTTTTCCGAGAGGCCAGCGACGCGAATGCTGACCCCACAGAGGATGCCCATGCCGGATCCTTCGTTGAGAGATAAGTACTCAGCCAAGACCCAGCGAAAACATCTCCAGCACCGGTTGAATCTCGAATGCTATGATCTGAAAAAGCAGGGACGAAGCAAGTGTCGTCATGTTGCGAGCCTAGCCAGGACCCAATTTCTCCCATCGTGACAATTGCGTACTGCGCTCCCATTGTGAGAAAGCGGTTCAAGATGACTCTCGGGTCACGGGATCGTGTCTGAGAACGTGCTTCCTCAATTGAGGCTTGGACCATATCGCACTGACTGACCAATCGACGCAAGTTCCGTGGAACGGTCCGAACAGCTCCGTTAACGGATACGGCACGTATGAATCCTTGAAGATCTGCGGATAGGAACTCGCACGTTTCTCGAAGCCTGCTGACAAGAGAACTTCGTATTTCGTCGAATACTGGTCCCAAGTGGACCCCTTGGAAATGGCCGGTACTTTGAGGTACCTGTATTTGGTCACCGGGCTCAAGAACTCGGAGTTTTCGGGATCCATCCAATCGAGTTATTTGGAATCTAGTGGAAGGCCTCACACTCTTTCTTAGAAAGCGGGTGTCGATATGTAGGGCTTTGAGACGTCGAAGGATAATTGGAGGATAGTCTTCGCCAATATTGCCGAGAATCCCAACCCTTGATCCTAGATATGCTGCCGCGCATGATGTGAACAGAGCGCTACCACCTGGAGATGAGCGGACCCTGCCGTTCTGGACCAGTTCATCGATAGTTGGGTTACCGCATACTGCGATGTCCAAAGTGCTGTGGCGTCCTAGGTCTGAGCCCGCGCAAGAGGTTAATAGTAAAGGCCCCTCCCGTATGATTGGAAATATAGAGAGATGCCAAAGAAAAGACGATCTCGGGGACGAAGCAAGGGCGGAAAAGGCCGAAGCGAACTAGTCCAATGCTCAAACTGTGGGATGTTGAGTCCCAGAGACAAGATGAAGCGAGTTACCTCGTGGGTGTCCCTTGTTGAGCCCACTTTGGCTAAGGAGCTGCGGGCAAGAGGGGCGTACATTGCGCGCCAGCGAGTTATGAAGAACCTGTGCGTCTCCTGTGCAGTCCACTTCGGAGTCTCCAAAGTCCGATCCGCGGACGAAAGACGCGGACCTCAACAGTTCAGCCAGTCATCGCGATAGAGCCCTAGAGGCCCTATAGACTCTATCAAGCACTGTAAACGAAGACAGTACTGCGATCAGCAAGACCCCCCAGAAAAGAAAACCGTGAGAGAGCGGCCAGAGCAGGGTCGCCAACGCAAGTATCAGAAGTCTTTCGGGTCGTTCAGCGATCCCAATGCCCTTCAAAGTCACCCCTTCGGCTGCGACCCGTGCCCTGACATAGCTGACCATCAACGCTGCCGACATAGCCCATAGAGCTAGCCAGAACGATATGAGAGCTCCAGCCGCCAGCCCAGCATAGACCGCGATTTCTCCCAACCTGTCAAGCACGCTATCCAGAACGCCGCCGAACTTCGAAGTCTTGGCATATTTCCGCGCCATTGCTCCGTCGACCGCATCTAAGAATCCTGCAACAACTAGGACGAGGATAGCAGCTCCCCATTCCCAACTAGACAGGCCACCCCAGTACAGAATCGAGGCTACAAGCCACAGAAGGAAGCCTAGCGCAGTAAGTGAATTTGGCGAAAGTCCTGCTCTGTGGAAGAGTCGAGATGAAGACTGAAAGATTCCTTCAACCAAGTATTGGATTCGCGACAGCATGATTGCCCGATCTTCACAGCACCTGGCTCTTTAGAGGATTATCCTCTTTCTACGAAACTTTCTATTAGGGCTGAAAAGCCTCCTGCATGGGTTACACCTTGGGAAAGGTCGGTAAAGGAGTCAAATGCTCGGTCGTCGGCTGCACAGGAGACGCCGTTAGATCCGTCCCGCCTGACGATATCTCGAGAGCCGGCCTTCAAGTCTCTACATCAGGCAGGGGCTATCTTTGCAAGAACCATTACAAGGACATGAAGAAGAAGACGCGCAAAGACAAACAGGTTGAGAGATGGAGGTTCGGACCGTGAGACTCCTTCTCATTCACGCTGACAAGTTCGAATACGAGTCAAAGGAGAAAGCGGTCAAAGAGCCGGAGTCAATCCCGGACCATGCCAAGAAAGGCGTGTTGCAAGACGGGCTTGTCGTGTTCACTACGGTGGAGAAGGGGGATGAACAATCTCCCGAAAACACTGCGACCAACGCCGCCGCTTCAGTGGAAGAAGTTCTCGGCTGGCTCAAGACCAACCGTGTCATGATCTATCCATACGCCCACCTCTCAACCGACTTGGCTGGCCGAGAACCTGCTCTCGAGACCCTGAAGATTCTCGAAAGGAAACTGGCAGAGAAAGGCTACGAAGTAAGTAGAGCGCCTTTCGGATGGTACAAGAGCTTCACGATATCGGCCAAGGGCCACCCCCTCTCTGAACTGTCGAGAACCGTTACCTCAGGTCAGCAGACTCGTCATGTCTCGGCACAGCTCAAGAGTGAGTACATGGTAATGGACGAGAAGGGAGAACTTCACTCGCCCGAGGCATTTCAGTACGGACCAGGAATGAAAGAGTTCGAGTCGCTAGTCGAGAAAGAGGCTCTCAAGAAGGGCCTGACTGGAGGAGAACCACGCTACCTCGAATACGCCAGACGCTTCGGGCTGGAATGGGAGTCCTACGCTGATCTAGGCCAGATGCGCTTCGGACCCGAATCCGACATGATAATCCAGCTACTCTCCGACTACGCCAACCAAGTCATCAGGAGAATCGGCATCCCGATCCTTAATGTCAGAGGCACTAACATGTTCGATGTCAACGTCAAGCCTATCAAGGAACATCTTCAGCTGTTCGGCTCAAGAGCCTACGAGCTAGACGTAGACGAACGCACCTTCGTACTCCGATACGCGGCGTGCTTCCAACAATTCTCCATGGTAAAGGACTGGACCCTCAGCTACCGAACCCTACCATTCGGAACATTCGAAGTCGCGGACAGCTACCGGATGGAACAGAGCGGAGAACTACTACTCTCGTTCCGGCTCCGAAAATTCCTGATGCCAGACCTCCACATCTATCTCAAGAACCTGAGCGAGGCGATCGATGTGGGAAGAAAGGTCCATGATAGGATCTACGAGGAGATTCGGAGGATCAACCGAGAATACGTCTCGATCTACAACACTACACGATCCTTCTTCCAGCACAACAAGGATCTATTCATCGAGATGGCGCGGGTGGAGAAGAAGCCGCTCCTCCTCAACTTCGTCCCAGAGGGCCACTACTACTGGGTGCTGAACGTGGAGTACAATATCATCGACGATCTCGACAGGCCAAGAGAAATTGGCACGTTCCAGATCGACGTAGGAAACGCCCAACGATTCGACATTCACTACGCGAACGAGAAAGGAGAAAGAGAGTACCCTGTCATCATCCACACAGCTGTCATAGGCGGGCTGGAAAGATACCTATTCGCACTTCTAGACTCCGCAGTACGAATGGAACGACAAGGAAAGAAACCAATGCTCCCAGTCTGGGTATCCCCAGTCCATGCAAGAGTGATCCCCCTCTCCAAGCAGTTGGTGAAAGATGGAATGGTGATTCTAGACAAGCTTGAGGAGGCTGGGATCAGAGCCGACTTGGATGATCGAGACGATACACTTCAGAGCAGAATCAGGGACGCGGAACTAAGCTGGGTCCCGTACATCGTTGTCTTCGGCGAGAGAGAACTCAAATCGGACAAGTTGTCTGTTCGAACCAGGGAGGACGGGAAAGAAATCAAGACTTCCGTAACAGAACTCATCTCACGAATAAGAACGGAGACCCAAGGATATCCGACTAGAACGCTTACCTACCCCAAGCTCCTCTCTCAAAGGCCAGGCTACAAATGGAACTAGAAAGAATCCTTCAAGGTATTGGATTTATATACAGACAAGATAGGGCACAAACGCTAAGGTAAATCTGAAATGAACAAAGACCAGTCCTATGGTGGACTAATCTTCGTGATCTCAGTCCTAGTATTCATCGGGTATATTGTATCACTGACGAACTCCGCTTTGAGGCCGTGGGTCCTTGGAGCGCCAGTAGTCTTGGCAGTTCTAGGAGTGTTGGGCATAACGGGATGGATAGGATGGACCATGCTCACAACCCCACCACCAGCACCGCTCGAAGCCGACATGGGCTCAACTACGAGCACGACTACGGCGTCCGCCCCGAAGACTGACGAAAAGCAGTAGCTATTTTCGATTCTGACGCGGTAACTGTCTCTAAATCCTTAGAGTTACATCACCCATAATGGGGCCTACGGACCCCTAAGGCTCAACTTTAGGGGCAGATGAGATGAGCGAAGTCGGCATTGACAAAGTGATGTCGGACATCAATAGCTTCCGACAGAGACTCTCTATGTTGAGAGAAGAACTAGGACGAGCTAACCGAGCGATGGCAGATAAGATGTCGCAGCTCGGGGAAACATTGACTCAGAGGGTCAGAGACCTTCGTGATCAAGTGACCAACGCTCCTCAGAACCTTCTAGCCTTAGAGAGTCGCTTCATGTCAGGTGACATGCCTGAACAGGAATACAAGTCTACTCGTGAGGAGTATCGAAACCAGCTCACAAAGAATCTGCGGAGCATTGATGAAATCAGGAGTTTGCTCTTGATAATGAGCCAACTGGACGCTCGGCCTACTGGTCCTGGACCTCAGGCTCCGGGCGTGATGGGTAGGCCAGCTTCGCTGGATTAGCCTTCTTGGCGTAATCTACCTTTTTCCGTAGAAAAACGGGAAAGCTTATATCCATTTACCTAAAAAAGGTAGCTTCCTACGGGAAGACTCGCATGGCCACACGAAGAGAAAACCACCTGAGCCGAGATAGGGAACCAATAATCGAGAACGAATCAGGCTGGCACGATAGCCAACTCGACAGGCACAGGCTAGTCATAGCCTGCGTACGAGGAAACGTAAGCGTTAGAGAGACTATTCGCACGATCCTCCAGGACGCTCTACCTTCTGACGCCCCAGCGCCTTTACTGGTGCTTGGACCAACCGCCCCGGAAGAGATCTCCAACGGGAATTCAAACAGAATAGGATGGGTCACTTTTGTCGACGGAAGTTCAATGGCCCACCCGTCCGGCCGGGTCGAGATAATCTCCCCTGACAACCTCTTGGAAGTCAATTTGTTCATTGAGAAATGTGTTCAGGAGAGCGAGAGCAAAGTCATCGTCGGCGACTTCCTTGACAACGTCATCCGGAGCATCAACTCTCCTGAGAGCTTCTACTCCTTTTTCTGCCAACTAGCCTCAAGAATCAAACTGAAGAAGAGAACCGCAATCCTCGTCATAAAAGAGGACATTCACGACCGTTCAGTCGTAGAGACAGTCAAAAGATTCGCGGATTTGGTCTTAGAGTTCCGCGACCAAGACAGCGATGGTACTTTGAAGGTTGAAATGCGGACGCTGAATTTTGCAGACAACATATACACTGCCTGGAGGCCTTTCTCCGACTGGCTACAGCCGCTCTCAATGACCGGCTAACCCTTAAGCTACAATTCTCGAACGGACTCTCCGGTCGCTTCCCTGAAGATAATTCATTACAAAACGCTTCAATCAACTAACACCACCGCATATCGACTAGCACTAGAATCGGCCCCTGAATGGACCATAGTTGTCGCAGACGCCCAGACGAAAGGGAGAGGCCGAGGAAGAAAGAAGTGGGAATCTCCAAAAGGAGGCCTCTGGTTCTCGGTTCTGCTCAGACCCAACATACCAACCGCGAAACTCCCGACGCTGCAGTTCCTAGCTGCGGTTGCAACAAGACGGGCTGTCGAAGACGAAACTGGCCTAGGTGTCAAACTGAAGTGGCCCAACGACCTTGTCTTTGAAAACGCCAAGCTGGGCGGAATCCTCATTGAATCCAAGACGCTCGGTGATCGCGTGTCCTTCGCGATTCTCGGAATCGGCCTCAACATCAATCAAAGCAAAGCCCAGCTTCCGCCTGGGGCTGTATCTTTGCGACTCGTATCAAGAAAGCAACAAGATCTTAGGGCCATCCTTAGAGCAATCCTCGACCAAATCAAGGCGTCACTCGATGCTTTGGACGACCCCTCAAAGATAATGGAAGAATGGTGGCGCAACTGCATGCACCGACCGCTCAGGGTCCAAGTTACCCTTCCAGAAGGCACTGTGAAGGGGATCAGCAGAGCGATCGAGAAAGACGGCAGTATACTCATCGCGACTGACGATCACACGATTCGGAAAGTAAGCGAGGGATCTCTCAGCATTCTCAACGAATAGAATCCAATCCTGCTTTTATACGGCGTCGGCTCCGCACTCCTCGAACCAATGAGCATGTCTCAGCGGCTCGATGAGCTGAAGAAGAAAGGAGAACAGGCCAAACTCGGTGGCGGACCCGAGAAGATAGAATCACAACACTCTCGGGGAAAGATGACCGCGCGAGAACGCATCGACGCACTGGTTGACCCTGGCACTTTTGTCGAAATCGATCGCTTCGTAGTCCATCAGACGTCAGACTTCGGAATGGCCGACAAAAAAATTCTAGGCGATGGAGTAGTCACCGGGCACGGAAGAATCGACGGGCGACTCGTCTACCTCTTCTCCCACGACTTCACGGCATTCGGCGGCTCGTTAGGGGAGATGTTTGCACGAAAGGTCACCAAGATAATGGACATGGCTCTCAAGACCGGGGTCCCAGTCATTGGACTGAACGATTCCGGGGGCGCCAGGATACAGGAGGGCGTAGTCAGCCTTGGAGGCTACGCCGAAATATTCTTTCGAAACGTCCTCGCCTCAGGCGTAATTCCCCAGATCTCGGCCGTAATGGGTCCCTGCGCCGGAGGAGCTGTCTACTCGCCTGCGATGACCGACTTCACGTTCATGGTAGACAAGACCAGCTACATGTTCATCACGGGTCCCGACGTGATCAAGGCAGTCCTCAACCAGACCGTGAGCTTCGAAGAGCTCGGGGGAGCCAGGGTCCACAATACAACCAGTGGTGCCGCACACTTCTTCGCCAAAGACGAGAACGAGTGTCTACAGCAGATGCGGAAACTGCTGAGTTACATTCCATCCAACAACACCGAAGACCCGCCCGAAGCTCCAGCTCGACCACCTCCTGGAAAGAAAGAGGAACTCAACACAATCCTGCCGGACGACTACAACAAGCCCTACGACATGAGGGACATTATCACTAGGATCGTCGATGGCGGAGAACTGCTACAGGTCCAACCTCTCTGGGCACCCAACATGATCACAACATTCGCAAGAATAAACGGCCACTCAATAGGAATAGTCGCAAACCAGCCCAAGTTCAACGCTGGAGTCATAGACATCAACTCCTCAGTCAAAGCCGCCCGGTTCGTAAGATTCTGCGACGCCTTCAATATCCCCATCCTCACCCTCGTCGACGTCCCCGGATTCCTTCCAGGAGTCGACCAGGAACACGAGGGCATAATTCGACACGGGTCCAAACTCCTGTATGCCTACTGCGAGGCCACGGTGCCGAAACTCACAATCATCATTCGTAAAGCCTACGGCGGGGCGTATGATGTCTTAGGCAGTAAACACATCCGTGCAGACCTAAACCTAGCGTGGCCATCAGCAGAGATCGCCGTCATGGGTCCAGAAGGGGCCACTAACATCATCTTCCGCGACGAACTGGCAAAAGCCCGAAACCCGGAAGCGAAGGCGAAGGAACTTGTAAATTCTTACAGGGAAAAATTCGCCAACCCGTACATTGCAGCAGAACGAGGATACATTGACGATGTCATCGAACCCAGCAAGACCAGAGAGGTCCTAGTCAATTATCTCGAAGTTCTCAAGACCAAGAGAGAAGCGCGTCCGCCTCGGAAACACGGAAACATTCCTCTCTAGACGGCTCGCTCAATGTTCAGGAAAATCCTGATCGCCAACCGCGGCGAGATCGCCCTTAGGATAATCCGAACATGCGAGAGACTCAGAATAAAGACGGTCGCCGTTTACTCTGAACCAGACTTAGAGTCCAAACATGTTACAAGTGCGGATGAGGCCTATCAGATAGGTTCCGGCCCACCGGCTGAGAGCTACCTCAACATCGCAAAGATCATCAAAGCAGCAAAAAAATCCCGCGTAGAAGCCGTCCATCCTGGATACGGGTTTCTCGCAGAGAGCGCGGACTTCGCAACCGCCTGCGAAGAGTCCAATATCATCTTCATAGGTCCAAGCGCAAAGGTCCTAGGCAACGTAGCGAACAAGTTCGAATCGAAGAGGTTCGCGAAAGCCGCAGGAGTTCCGGTTGTCCCAGGCGCTAACCAGGAAGTTCAATCCGTCGAGAAAGCGGAGGCCGAGGCTCGAAAGATCGGATTCCCCGTCCTGCTAAAGGCCGTATATGGGGGAGGCGGTAGAGGAATGAGAATCGCCAAAACCGTCAAGGAACTCGAGAAGGGCTTCGAGACGGCAAGTTCGGAAGCCAAGACAGGCTTTGGACACCCAGAACTTTACATGGAGAAATTTCTTCAGGAACCACGCCACATCGAAGTCCAAATTCTTGCAGGACCACGAGGCAGAGTGGTGCACCTAGGCGAGCGCGAATGCTCGCTCCAGCGTAGATATCAGAAAATTCTAGAGGAGACTCCCTCCCCGGCTCTGGACGAGAAGAAACGAAGACAACTCATAGCACTGGCGCTCCGAGTGATCCGTGCGACTCGCTACGAGAACGCTGGCACAGTTGAATTCGTAATGTCAAAAACCGGAGAATTCTACTATCTCGAAACTAACAAGCGAATCCAAGTCGAGCATCTCATAAGTGAAATGGTGACGGGGATAGACATCGTCGAAAAACAGCTAATGATGGCAAGCGAACATCGACTGGATCTATCCCAAGACGAAATCGAGTCTAAGGGTGCAGCGATGAATTGTAGAATAAACGCTGAGGACCCTGCGCTTGGCTTCATACCGTCTCCCGGCAGAGTCGAAAAATTTGTGCCGCCCGGAGGACCAGGCGTCAGGGTTGACACGGCGCTTTACGACGGAGCTATCGTGCCAGAATACTATGACTCACTCGTCGCCAAAATAGCCACCCAAGGTCTCGACAGAACCCAAGTCATCGAGAGGATGCGAGTAGCGCTGAGCGAAATGGTGATCGAGGGAGTAAATACCACGATCCCAGTTCATCAGACCATACTCGAGAATAGGAGTTTCCTGCAAGGAAACTATCATGTCCAGTTCTTGGACAAGATGCTCTCTGGCTGGAAGCCGCGAGTGGAAATGACGCCTAGCGAGATTGCAGCAGTCTTCCTGGCAATCAGACGAACAATCACCGTAGCGCCCCAATTCAGGACTGCGACAGAACAACAAAGTCGTTGGAGATCCGGGATCCGGGAGCCACAGCTAGGGAAGCAACCATTGTACGTGGAGGGTGTCTGATGCCCCTCCTGATTGCCGAGGGGAAGAAGTATCGAGTAGGAGACTTGGCGGGGGAGGATCCCCTCTGGAATGTTTCGATCGACGAGAAAACAATAGTCCTCGAGATATTACGTAACCCCTCGGCTCAACAACCAACCCTCTTTGTGCGAGCTAGAGGCAGAGTAGTCGGAGTATCCGTGCAAGAACACGAAGCTCAACGCGTCTATTTCGTAGAGGTAAATGGAAGACCGCTTACGATTACACTTGAAGAGGATACACCATTGGGCCCCAGAGTCGAGTCAAGAATCAATGATGGGCCCGTCCTTGTGAACTCGCCTATGGCCGGGAAGATAGCGTCAGTTAAGACAACGATAGATTCGAAGGTTAAGGAGGGCCAGTCTCTGATGATTCTGGAGGCCATGAAGATGGAGAACGAGATCGCATCGCCCAAGAGCGGAACTCTGAAGGAACTCTATGTCAAACATGGGGACCTGGTGAAGGCAGGCGACAGGTTATGCCTCGTAGTATGACAATTTGAACTCTGAGACGCTTCTTCATTGTCCATGAATCAATGGGAGGAGTTCCGAGTAGAAATTGAGGGACTCAGGATTTGTCAGAGCATCTCGGTTGGTAACAGGCCTATTGTTCACAATATTCGCGACCGCCGTCTCGACCTTCTTCATGTTGAGAGTGTAGGGAATGTCAGGAACTTCAAGGATTAGTGCGGGAACATGCTTTGGAGAGGCTTCTGCCCTCAATGCTTTCTTGATCTTCTCCTTCAGATCCTCTGACATGCGCTGCCCGGCGGCCATCTTGACAAAGAGTATGATCCTCTGGTCTTCCCCCAGATTCTGGCCGACCGCGAGACTATCAGCGATCTCGGGCATCTTCTCAACGACATTGTAGATCTCGGACGTACCAACCCGGACTCCTGAGACCTTGATCACCGCGTCAGATCTGCCGAAGAAAGAAAGTCCCCCAGTTTTGCTGTGAAGTATCACGTAGTCTCCGTGTCTCCAGACGTTCTTTCCTTTCGGTTTGTAGTATTCGAAGTAGGCTTCTCGATACCTCTGGTCTCCGGGATCATTCCAAAAGTAGAGAGGCATCGACGGTGCGGGCGCCTCACAGACCAGCTCACCCATCACGTCGACAACCGGCATAGCATCTTCATCGTACACGTCGATCTTCATTCCGAGCCCAGGTCCCTGCAACTCTCCGGCGTAGACAGGAATAGTTGGCACTCCTCCCGCAAAACATCCGTTAATGTCAGTCCCCCCTGAAATGGAATTCAAATGCAAATCCTCTTTGACGTCTCGATAGACCCACTCGAACCCTTCGGCAGAGAGGGGTGAACCCGTCTGAGAGATCTCTCTGAGAGATGAGAGATCGTATGTGTTTCCAGGCTTTGCGCTGATGCTTCTAAGATAGTTGAGATAACTTGCGCTACACCCGAAGATCGAGACTTTCTCCTCTTGAATCAACTTCCACATGGCGGACCAGTCAGGGTAGAGTGGATTTCCGTCGTGCAGGACAATCCTAGCCCCGGATGCCAGGCAGCTCATCAACCAGTTCCACATCATCCAGCTCGGTGAAGCGATGTAGGTGACGCAGTCGGTTCTTTTCACGTCCGCATGCAACATCGTTTCCTTTAGTTGGTTCACAAGGACCCCGGCCGCTCCCTGAACCATACACTTGGGCTTCCCAGTTGTCCCTGAGGTGAACATGATGTAGACCGGATGGTCTGGAGGCAACTGCTCGAATCGGGGTTCGCCCGGTCCCGACTTGCTGAAGTCGTCAAATGCAACCGAGCGAGGAAGGCTCGCGGCTTTCGGGTCGAGTCCAATATGTGACGCTATAACGACTTTCTTGAGCGAAGGAACGCCACTAACAACTCTCTCAACGTTTGGAAGAATGTTGAACCTCTTCCCTTTGTAGACGTACCCGTCGGCTGCGAACAGTACCTTGGGTTCGATCTGGCTGAGACGATCTAGGACAGCTCCGGAGCCCAGCTCTGCTCCGCAGCAGGCCCAGACGGCACCGATACTGGTCGCTGCAAGCATAGCGATAGAGGTTTCCTGAATATTGGGCATGTAGCCTGCAACTCGGTCTCCTGGCTGGACCCCGAGCTTGCGGAGAGCATTTGCTAGACTTCCAACCTTTTGGTAAAGGTCAGAGTATGTCGTCTGTGACAAGCGACCCTCTTCGGTTCTTGAAACCAAGGCTGCGCGCCCATCCCTGTGTCTGAGAAGATTCTCCGCGAAATTCAGTCGAGCACCTTGAAACCACTTGGCTCCGGGAAACCTCGTGATGTCGTCTACGACTTTGTCAAACCGTAGGGAAGAGATGATTCCCGCATAGTCCCAGATTGCCGACCAGAAGTCGGAGATCCTGGCAACCGACCATCTATGCAGCTCAGAATAGGATTTGATCTTCAGCCGATACCTATCATTGACGAGCGCCAGGAACTTAGTGAGATTCGCCTCTTCGATCCTATCTTCAGACGGCGTCCAGAGCGGTCCCACTTGAGCTACTTCCCCATTGATGCTGGTTGAATCCGGCCAGATAGACCTTGATAACCTGTAGGAGCTCGATTGAGACCGGGTCCGAACTGGGATAACTTATAGCTCATCAAGAAATATCGTCGAGCGAATCCGGATTGGCCATAGTCGACGTAAAACTGCTCACCGACGGCTTCTTCACACTAGACAAGAGCTTCCTAGTCTTCGGAAAATATCAAGGAACGAAATACAAAGCAGCACTGAAGCCTCTCTTGGTTCGGACTGAGAAGGAGAACATTATCGTCGACACGGGAGTTGGAAATCTTCCGCCCAGCTATCAGAAGTTTCACGATGTGACAAGGAGTCGTGAGGAGGAGCTCAGCTATTCACTCAAGAAGAACGGTTTACGTCCCGAGGAAATTACCATGGTCGTAAACACTCATCTGCACTTCGATCACTGTGGGAACAATGGTCTCTTCAAGAACAGTAAGTTCCTAGTTCAGACCGACGAGATCAGATATGCCTATTTCCCCGACCGGTTCATGAGGGTTAGCTACCTTCGACCCTTCTTCGACGTTGAAGGCGACTATCTGCCAATACGGGGGAGATACGAAATCGAAGATGGTGTCGAGCTCCTGCCTACTCCAGGACACACCATCGGACATCAATCGCTTGTTGTGAATTGGAAGGGGAGAAACATCGTTTATGCGGGTGACGCCGCACCTCTTCCTGAGAACATCGAGAAGCGAAACATGACGGGAATGATCTATAACAGTTCGCAAGGGCTAGAATCAATCGATATGCTGAGAAGAATTGAAAATCCGGTCTACATCTACTCTCACGATAACGAACAACTCAAAGTAGAGTTCTGAGCAAACATCGACATACCGTTCAGGACCATCCTTTTCTGAGAGCCTTCCAGTACGAGTTCCAGTACGGGTCTCGTTTAGGGTAACGAATTCTGACCTGACCCTTTCTGGATACTCCGAAGAGTCCTCCGGCCCGAGTAGACAATTGTCCGATTACCGTGGCCATTGTACCCCTCGATTGAAGAATGTCAAGAACGCGTCCAGTTCGATTAGGCCTCGACGCGATCAGAAGACTGCCTTCGCCTAGCGAGGTCAGAGGATCTATATGGAACAGCTTGCAGATTTCTAGAGTCTCTTCTGAAACAGGAACGCTTTCTAGGTCTACTACGCCTCCAAGCTTTGAAGCGTCAGCCATCTCTACGATTCCTGCTAGCGTGCCGCCTTCGGTGACATTGTGAATGGCTGTAACTCCGCGCTGGTGGATTCCTGCTTTTACCGCGGTTAGGGAGTCTTTGGTTGTATTGGCTCCCTGAAAGTATTTCCAAGCCTTTTCGAAAAAGGATTGACCAAGGTGTTTACGAACTGTTTTGGGAAATGCTCTAGCAAGCACTGAGGTAGCTCCGTATGCCGCGCTCCTCGTGAAGATCAGATCGTCACCATCGTGGGCCATGCTGGAAGTGAGGAACTCATCCTTCCGACAAGTTGTCCACATGGTGGCGCCTCCGATTATGGAATAGTCGCATCCCTCGAACCGGCCAGTGTGGCCCCCAAGAATCGATACACCTAGTTCGAGGCAGGTCTTGTTGAGAGCCTTCCAATAGCGACTGAGAAGTTGATCGGACATACCAGGAGGGAGATTCAAGTCAAGCATGAGAAACCGCGGCGGCTGACCGCTAGTCGCTACGTCGGAAGCCACTTCGTAGAGACTCATAGCTGCTGAGTCTTCTGGTCCCAGCGAGGGGATTAAGGAGACTGGATCGCAGTTAGCAACCATAACCCTTCCTCCCCCGATGTCGAGGACCGCGACATCTACTCCAGGTTTGGGTCCGACGATTACTGCCGGAGATTTTGTGCCAGTGAGCCTCCAGATCGTGCTGGCCATCGTGGCTGGGCTGGGCTTTCCGAGATGCATCGTGTTTTGTCCGGTGAATCGTTAGCTCAAGAATTGGGTATTGAAAGCTCTCCTGGCTGCAACGACTAGGGCAAGGGCTAGTGGAATCCAAGCAAGATCTATCAGCGTCCCAAAGTCAAAAGAGGCTAATACAAATCCATTCACGATCCCTGATGACCCGCACGGAGACTGTGGGCAGTAAAATGCCGTGAAGGAATAGACGGCCCAGTCGATGACGAAGAATACGAAGGTTTCGAATGCGGTCGCTAACGCCATTCCGAATGCTAGGAATCTCAGAGACCGATTCCGGAATTTGAAAACGATCAGAGCCTCTGGAGTTCGAGCAAGGATTATTCCTGGGATGTAGGTCAACGCAAGAGCCCCAGGAGCCTCTCCGAAGAGGAAAATGTTCATCGTTTCGCCCACAGCCGAACCAACAAGTGTTGCCCAGAAACTCACACGACGAGAAAACAATGCCGCTATGGCTAGATAGAATACCGGTGCGGCGGTAATCTCGGAGAGTGGTGGCGGAAGAGGAAATCCAAACAAAACGTTGGACAGGATCGTTCCAACAGCGATCAACGCTGAGAACGCGCCGATCCTAGCGATAGTTAGGGACGAGGTCTCAACGTTGAGCCTCCTAGACGCGGAGACTTCTGGGCCAGGTTGAGACTCAATTCCGGAATTCCTGATATTTTTCAGAGACCTCATGGTTGTATGACACTTGGTTTCGGAGGTCCGAGAAATCCAAGCTGGGAGAACGGCTTCGACTCCTCCCTTCGCCGGCATTATCCGGATCAGGTTCTAAGGGTCGATGGCAGCGGAGCCATCCTCTCAGCCGGGTGAATCCCAGCTCCCCGTCGGAGGATCGTGAAACCGAGTCCGTTATTTAAGAACTGAGCCTTGGTTTGAAATCTGCAGTATCAGCCGGTTTCTTTGAAAAAGTAGCGTGGCCAGTTCGGCCAGCCGCCCTCTTGCGGTCTTGGGCTGAAATCCGCTTCGAGTTGCATCCCTATCTTCAGATCTTCGGGTCTTGAGGTCCGGATGATGCTAGGAATCTTTACTCCTTCTGGCATCTCCACGATTCCTACTGCGTATGGCGTCATGTGTTTGAACTGTGGTGGTGAGACGTGGACGATTGTGTAGGTTACGAGTTTTCCTTTTTGGCTTAGCTCGACCCATTCGACGCGGCTGTGTCGACAGTTGGAGCAGATGGCTCTTGGAGGGACCATGACTTGTCGGCATCGTAGGCATCTGACGGCCATGAGCTTACGCTCGCTACAGTACTTGTAGAATTCCTCTATTGTCGGGTCTCTTAGCTCGCTCATGGTTTAGCTTCCCTTCAGAATATGGACGACTGCGGTCGCTCCTGATCCTCCCAGGTTGTGGGCGAGACCTATCTTTGCATCCTTGACTTGGCGTCTGTCTGCCTGATCGGTCAGTTGCAGGTAGAGCTCGTGAATCTGGGCGGTGCCTGTCGCTCCAACAGGATGACCTTTTGACTTTAGGCCGCCGCTTGTGTTGACCGGCATGGACCCTTTGAGATCCGGCGCGCCACTCTCAATGTATTTGCCGCCGAGTCCGGGACGAGCGAATCCGAGGTCCTCATAGCCGATAATCTCAGCTATTGTGAAACAGTCGTGTAGCTCAGCGACGTTGATGTCTTTTGGTCGAACGTCGGCCATCTTGTATGCTTCCTGTGCCGCGGTTTTTGCAGCCTTGATGGTGGTGAGGCTTTCCCTCTCGTGCAGGCAGAAGGTGTCCTGGGACTGACCTGTTCCGATAATGTGAACATAGTTTTCGGTTAGCTTCTTTGCCAACTTGGGCTTCGTAAGGATCACAACACTGGCACCGTCCGTAATGAGTGAGCAGTCGTACAGTTTCAAGGGCCACGAGACCAGGCGCGACTTTAGAACCTCGTCCATAGTCACTTCCTTCTGCATGTGAGCGTTCGGGTTTAGAGCGCCGTTCTTGTGGTTCTTGACCGCGACCCTGGCCATCTGCTCTTCGGTCGTCCCATACTCATGCATGTGGGCGGTCGCCATTAGGGCGAAGAGTCCTGGAAAGGTCATGCCGTTCCATTGTTCGAAAGGATAGTCGGCGGCGTTGGCCAGGATTCCTGTCACTTCAGGAGTCGGCTGGTTGGTCATCTTCTCGACTCCTCCCACGAGAACAATGTCGTAGAGGCCGGACATGATCGCCATCATACCACAGCGGAGTGCGGACCCTGAGGAGGCGCACGCGTTCTCGATCCTCATCGCCGGGGCAGGGGAGAGTCCAGCCCAGCTTGCCGCGATAGGCGCAGTGTGGGCCTGATGCTCGTATGCCTCGCTCATCTGTCCGATGAAAGCAGCCTTGATGTCCTTACTCGGGTCAAGCTTCTCGACTCTGTGGAACGCTGACAAGGCGGCTTCGGCGAAGAGCTCGCGGGCGTAGACCCCTTCACGCCGGCCGAATTTTGATAGGCCGGCTGAGATTATCGAGGCTAGAGGTTTCCCGCGCAATTGGACCTGATAGTCTAGGGCGTGCTCTTGTTCAAATGACTTTCAGGCAAAACTTGCCGAAGAGGTCAAGGCGATCACAGAAAACGGGCGCTTGAGATCTCTAGGTTTTGTTGTCTTTTGTTTTCCACTAACTATTCTAGACCCCCCCGGGGGTATGTCATCTCTCAGAGACGCTTCACACTCTCGGGCCGGCGTCCAGCCGCGCCGTATCAGGTGACTTCCAGATCCAGGCTCTTTTGACCGTTTGCCATGCGAAATAGGCGTATCTGTGCTCAGTCAGGCGTTTTGATTATTAATTGGGGAGTGTGAGGTTCCAGAGAAGTCTGACTGCCTTTCTGAGGTTCTTCGAAATGGTGCTGAACGAATAAAAAGTTCGAAACCCTAACAAAATCACCGGAAAAATACAGATTTATATAACTCCCAGACCCAATTCTCTATCAAGGCTGGGATGATGGTTGTTCACACAAGTCGAAGCCGAATCTGCCCTCAACCAGGCTAAGATTGACATCGAGAAACGAACCGCCCGACAACTACCAACCCTTCTAACCAACTTCTCCGGATCACTCGCCCTCTACGAGGAAGCCAAGAAACACCTCCCCGCAGGAGCCTCATCAAATGTCAGGGTTTACGCTCACGACCCTTTCCCTATCAGCTTCCAGAAGGGACAGGGGTCAAAAGTCTGGGACGTCGACAACAACCAGTACGTCGACCTCCTCTCAAGCTACGGAGCAGTAGTTCTAGGACACGCTCACCCGTCAATCCTCAACGCGATCAACACCCAGATACGAAACGGGACAATGCTCGGGACAACGACCGAGCTTGAAGTTGAGGTCGCCGAGAAGATACAGTCAGCAGTCCCATGCGCCGAAATGGTCAGCTTCGCCAACACCGGAACCGAGGCGACCATGGAGGCGATTCGCATCGCCCGAGCGTTCACTGGTCGTGACAAGATTGTCAAGTTCGAAGGACACTATCACGGACACCACGACTACGTACTCTTCAGCGTCGAGTCGCCATCAGCGGTGGCAGGCCTCGAACAGGCCCCTACAAAACTGCCTTACTATCCTGGAATCCCGGACGGAATATCCAGAAGCGTAGTCGTCGCACCCTGGAATGACCCAGTCTCTCTTGAGAGAGTCTTGAAACGAAACGCCAGCGACCTTGCCGCCATAATCACGGAGCCAGTTATGGGCAGCGCAGGAGTCATACCACCAAAAGAGGACTATCTGAAGGCTGTCAAAGAACTCGCAGAGAAATATGATGCTCTGCTAATCTTCGATGAAGTCCTGACCGGTTTTCGAATCGCCCCAGGTGGAGCCCAGGAATTCTACGGAGTCAAGCCCGACCTAGCCTGCTACGCCAAGGCTCTAGGTGGAGGCACACCAATAGCCGCAGTCGCTGGTCGACGCGACGTGATGGGAATGATCGGACCCGGCAAGATCGGCTACGGCGGCACCTACAATGGAAACTCGATGTGCCTCGCTGCTGCCAATGCTACACTCGACGAACTGTTCAGAGATGACGCGGCCGCGATCAGACACATGCACTTGACCGGCGCAGAAATCATGGAGGGTCTCCGAGAATTATTGTCGCGCTACGATCAAGATGGCATTGTCCAGGGAATGGGACCAATGTTCCAGCTCTACTTTACCAGCGCACAGAAGATCCAGAATTACCGTCATACGTTGCATAGTGATTTCGAAAAGTTCCGCAGGTTCCGGAATCTGATGCTCCGACGAGGAGTCTACTTCCACCCTGACGGTACAGAAAGAATGATGATTAGTGCCGCCCATAATGACAGTGACGTTGAGTCGATCTTGAGCGCGGCTGAGGACAGCTTCAGAGAACTGAAGAAGCCTAACTAGACGTTCTATCTCTTACCTGATTTTTCGACATCCAGATAGAACCGAGCCCGATTACTCTTTACTAGTTTTCCGACAAATGATAGAACAACCGATAAGAACCCACAGATGAACGAGATCGCTCCGGAAACATTGTCCGCAATGTCGTACACTAGACTCCAACACCGCGAACTCTCCATACTAGTAGGAGTGCTAGTCGGCATCTTACTTGACGTCTTCGCAACTACAACTGACAGCGTGACAAGTTTCAGTCTGACCGACCTCGTCATCTTCATCACCATTCCCGCGTTGTCTGGTGCGCTTGCAGGCTTCGCGGATCCGGATCACGCTATCGGAAACGGGATAATGGTAGGAGTGGTCGCGGGTCTCGTCTACGTTGTCATCAGCGCTCTAAAGCTGCCTGTGAATGTTGGAGGCGACACTGTACTATTTCTCGCCCTAGCGGTTCCCGTCTGGGGATTCTTGGGGGGCACGGGTTCCAGGTTCGCCCACAGAACTCTCACCACGACTCAGGAGGAGACTCTGCAAGTAGCGCTGAGAACTTGCCCAAACTGTAAGACCGTGAATCCGCCTGATGCTCTATTCTGTAAGAACTGCGGGACCAAGCTACCTCGGAATTCCAAAGCTTCGGGATAGTCGGTCTTCTCCAAATCGCCACTATTTCTGCTCGTGATTCGCGAAGGGATCTATCCTCCCGCTCTGGTATCTTTAGGTATCCTAGAGCGAAAACAAGCCAAAGAACCCTAAGAACTCTCTCATGGCAGGTTCAGCTTGGCTCGTTTTACGCTCGGATGATTCCTTGTACATGTAATTGTCAATTTGACTCCCGCGTGTACGTTACTCTTTTTAAGGAATAAAGTCTAATCCCCACTACCCTATTTATGCAAAAAGGTAGGTCGGCCCGCCAAAATTGTCTCGAATAGACGAGAACCTACACCGCATACTGAAAGATCACGGTTTGACCGAATACGAGATCAAGACCTACCTCAAACTGATCTTCGACGGACCCGCAACGCCTTACGAGATCAGTGAAAGCGTCAAGATTCCCTACGCCCGCGTCTATGGGACCCTCGAAGGACTAGAGAAACGGAAATGGATCAGGGCCAGACCCGGACGCCCCGTCATCTATGAATCCAACCCTCCAAGATCTGTTGCTGAATTGGAGGTTGAGCAAAAACAGTCAGAGATGGAAGCCTTCACCAATCTGATGCGGAAAGACTTGCAGGCAATCTACGAACGTCGAGAAGTCGTGAAACACATAAGCCTCTGGGTCATCCATGGAGGAGACAAGATAGCAGACAAACAGAACGAACTCATCGCCACCGCTAAAACCCGGGCCTATCTTCAACTTGCAACACTCATCCCACAGGACGTTGAAGATCTACGAGCACCGATCAAAGCCGCCAGGGAACGAGGCGTGGCCGTAAAGATAGTCTCCTTCCTGAATCCAAGATTCGTAGATCAGAAAAGCCTCTCAGCGCTTTCTGAAGACGCCGAGGTCGCTGTCATCCAAGAGCCGAGCGAAGAATCGCCTCGCCCGATGAACGTATGCTCTGTCGATGGGAGAGATTCGATCGTGACGTATCTATGGAATCTTGACATGCCTGCAGAAGGAGGCTCGAGAATAGCTTTCAGATTATCCGATGAAGAGTATGCAGGAGTTATGGAGAGATACTTCGAGTACTACTGGCTCAAAGCCCGAAGAATCTAACAGGCCTCTGAAGAAGCTACAGACTCCGGTTACGAATTACTGAGTTGGCTGAGGCCTCTGTTGGCCCGGAGGAGCTTGTGCACCTGGCTGTCTGGAGTCGAGCTGAGCCATTATCATCATAAGCTTCTTCGACTCATCTAGCTTGCGGATCATGTTCTGCAACTCGCCTCGGTAGTAGTCTTTCTGCTGGCTGTAGTCTTGGTCGTTCATGTCGCCCGACTGGTACCTGCCCTGTAGTGACAAGTATCCTGAAAGTGTGGTCCCGCCTAATTGTTCCTTTAATTGGCCGAGACTCTTGTTTACGAGGTCATTCAACTGGGCCGCACGCTCGTTTAGGGCTCTGCTCACTTTGGAAATTTCTTCCTTGATCATTGCGGTCCGTTGTCTGAAACTGTTCAGCTCAACGACCACTTTCTCAATTCCTATCTCACTCATTCTTATCGCACCGGAATGAACGTGACATTGAACGATAGGCGGCCAGTTATGCAAGTCGTAACCCCTCCCAGTGATTACGGGTGACCCGTTCCAGTTGGTCAGATTGACCGACAGCCCAACCTTCTAGTAAGCCCTGCCAGTCGTTGACTCTCGATTTGCTTGTACCTTTTCAAGGAAGCCACTGATCTGACCCATCAGTTGCGCAATGGCATGCCCGTCTATCCGGGCGATCCCTCGCCGTCATTCGAGGACTACTCAACTCTACAGAAGGAGGGTGTCAACTTGACCAGGATAATCATGGGCTCGCACACTGGAACGCATCTCGACGCCCCCAGACACTTCATTCGAGATGGGATAGGCATAGACCGCATTCCACCGAACAAGCTGATAGGCGAAGCCTACGTGGCGGACCTGTCTAAGAAGCCGATCGGTACCGCAATCACGTCGAAGGACCTTCGACGCGAAGTGGAAGAAAAAATTGCGAAAGACGATATTGCTGTCGTCTATACCGGTTGCAGCGAGCGTTGGGGCGAGGAGTCGGTCAACCGCGACTACACCTATCTTACGGGGGATGCGGCAGACTATCTTGTCTCGAAAAGGGTCCGAGCAGTCGGCATCGATTGCCTTAGCGTCGAGAAATTCAAGGCAGCAGAACCCGTAGTGCACAAGACACTCCTAGGCAATGGAGTCTTCATCATTGAATCTCTAAGCAGCGCCTTGAAACAATTCGTTGGCAAGCGAATTCTGATGATATGCATGCCCATCAAGTTGCAGGATGGGGATGGAGCCCCGGCGAGAGTAGTAGTCATACCTATTCGCGAAGACTGAGCATCTCTCACAAAATCTTTTGTCTATTACTCTTAAAACCCGTCCCAATTCAAGGGATTCAATCTTGGCCTTGCAGAAGCTCGAAGGCATCATAGCACCAATGGCCACAGCATTGACTCACGACCAGAAGATCGACGTAAAGACTACTCGTACTCTGGTGGACTTTCTAGTCGGTGGAGGGATTGACGGGCTGTTCCCTTTGGGGACTAGCGGCGAGTTTGCGCTCTTAGATCGTGAGGAGAGGAAGACGGTTGTGGAAACGGTGGTTGATCAGACGGACGGTCGGGTCCCAGTCCTCGCCGGCGTTTCAGATCCCAGTCTGAGGAATGTATTGGGTTTTGCGAAGGATGCTGAGGAGGCTGGTGCGGACGCGATCGTCGCAACTCCTCCCTACTACTACACTACTAGCGAGGATGGGCTCTTCACCCATTTCGAAACTATTGCTCGGAAGGGCGGACTTCCTCTTGTGGTGTATAACATTCCCGAGTGGACCCATCTCTTTGTGCCTCCTAGCGTAATTCAACGATTGGCGGAGAAGCGCCTGATCGTTGGGATGAAGTACACGGAATACAATCTGCTCAACCTTCTCCGGTTCTTGAAAGTCGCTGGAGATCACATAGCGATTTTCAGTGGATCTGACGCGATGACTTTCACAAACTTAGAGTTTGGTGGAAGCGGCGGAGTAATCGGAGTCGCCAACGTGGCTCCCAAGCTAGCGAGCGCAGTGTTTGACGAGTTCAAACATGGAAACCTCGAAGCTGCACGTCAAGCTCAGTCAAAGCTCCTCCCTATCATCGAGGCGATAAGCGTCGGAAGATTTCCGGCAGGATTGAAAGAGGCCATGAGAATGGTCGGGATGCCAGTAGGTGACGTCAAGCGCCCGCTCCAGGGTCTTACGAGGGATGAGCGAAAGAACGTCGCGGGCTTCCTTAGAGAGACGGGACTATTGAAAACGGGAGTTTGAGAAATATGCCGAAGCCAGGAGCCGTCCAAGGATCTGTAAAGCACTACCGAATGCTAATCGACGGCGAATGGGTCGATTCGAAGAGAGAGGAGACCATTCGCGTGGTCAATCCCGCCACAGAGAGAACGATTGCGACTGTTCCAAAGGCGAGTCGCGAACAAGCGAAGGCGGCACTCGAAGCGGCTGAAGATGCGCAGCCGAAGTGGGAAGATCTCGCTCCTCTCCGGCGGGCGGCCTTTCTTTTCAAGACAGCCCAACTAATTCGGAGGGACAAGGAAAGGCTGGCTAAGATGCTGACGTCGGAGCAGGGCAAGCCCTTGTTCGAAGCTCGGGGCGAGATTGATGGTGCGGCGTCGAATTTCGAATACTATGCTGAGTTTGCGCGGAGGATCGAAGGGGATGTTCTTCCCAGCGACAATCCTCGACAGACAGTGATGATTCTCAGACTTCCCATAGGCGTGGTCGCCTCGATCACTCCCTGGAACTTTCCCTCCGCAACAGTCGCTCGGAAACTCGCCCCTGCACTCCTTACAGGAAATACCGTCGTGACGAAGCCGTCGAGCAACACGCCTCTAAGCACGATCGAGATGGTGAAGCTGATGGAGGAGGCCGGCTTTCCAAATGGAGTTGTGAATGTTGTCACTGGGAGCGGGTCCGAGGTTGGTGATGAGCTTGTGACGAATAAGATCACTGGGCTGATTACGATGACGGGGAGCACTGAGGCAGGGCAGACGATTATGGAACATGCCTCGAATCATCTTCCAAAGCTGGTCTTGGAGCTGGGCGGGAAGGCGCCGTTCATTGTCTGGCACGATGCAGACATTCCTTGGGCGTTGAAGTGTGCGATATGGGCCAGGTTCTGGAATTGCAGCCAGACGTGCATCTGCTCAGAGAGGATGTACGTGGACGAGAAGATCAAGAACAAGTTTGTCCCAGCGTTTGTTCGAATGGCGAAGGAGCTCAGGATAGGGAACCCGTTGGAACCAGACACAGACCTTGGACCGATGGTCAGCAGAGCGGAACGAGAAACCAGCATGAGCTTCATCGAAAAGGCCAGGGAAGAAGGAGACAAGATTGTCATCGGTGGAGAGATCCCCTCTACTCCGGCGAAAGGATGGTTTTTCGAACCAACGATCATAGAGGATGTGAAACAGAAATCCACCCTTGTCCAAGACGAAATCTTTGGACCAGTCGTGCCCATTCTCGAAGTAGACAGTTTTGACAGAGCGATCGATTATGCCAATGACTCGAAGTATGGCCTCGCCTCTTACATCTTCACGAAAGACAGTACGCGGGTCCTGAAGGCTATGAACCGGATAAAGTTCGGTGAGTCCTACATCAGTCAAGTTGGACCAGAACAGCTGCAAGGCGCCCACACGGGCTTTAGGCAATCTGGACTTGGCGCAGAAGGCTCAAGGTACGGGTTAGAATGCTACACTCAACTGAAGACTTGCTACGTCGACTGGAACGAGAAACCTAGCCTATCGTATCTCTTCCCATACAACTCGAAGTAGCCTTTGAAACTTGATTGCCCGCTGCTATAATCATGATGTCGTTGACATTTGTTCCTGTTGGACCTGTTATCACTAGGTCTCTGAGTCTTGAAAAATAGCGATAGGAATCATTGTTTCTGAGAAATTGTTCGGGATACATTCCGAGTTTTAGTCCGCGCATGACCGTTGTTCCATCGGCGAGGGCACCTGCCGCATCGGTCCTACCCTCGACCCCATCGGTCGCGAACGAGCCAATCACAATGCCATCTGAACCATCAATTTTCGCGGCTGCAGCGAGAACGAGCTCCTGATTCCTGCCACCCTTGCCTGTCCCCCGAACCGTAACCGTTGTTTCTCCTCCACCTACCAACGCTACTGGAGGTGCAAAAGGCTGGGCGTTGTCCCGAATGTCTCTTGCAATCGCGCCAAAGATTCGGCCAGCTTCTCTAGCTTCGCCGACGATCTGGATCGAGAGAGTCTGTGTCCTATAGCCTGCTTTCGTCATGGCTTCAGCCGCGGCTAGACATGACTCGCGATTGTTCCCGACAATTAGGTTGTGTACTTGCCTGAAGGCCTTGTCTCTCCTTTTCGGAGTATCAGGTATCGACCCGGCGAGGCCGTCAGTGATGACCTTGCGAGCTGTGTCTGGAATCTGTTGCCAGAGACGATATTTCTGAAGAACTTGTTTGGCATCGTAATACGTCGTTGGATCTGGAGAAGTTGGACCTGACGCTATGGCATCTATTCTATCTCCAACAACGTCTGAAATTATCAGATTCAACACGGTCGCTGGGTAGAGTCTTGCGGCGAGTCTGCCTCCCTTGACCTGGGACAGGTGCTTTCGTACAGTGTTAATCTCCTCGATGCCGGCGCCCGACTTTAGCAGTAATGCAGTGATACTGGCCTCGTCTCTCAAGCTCATCTCTTTAGGTGGCAGGGGCATCAGAGCAGAGGCGCCACCCGAGAGCAAGACAATGACCAAATCGAGTCGAGAAACGTCCCGTACCAGGTCCAGCATTTCGAGAACACCGGCCATGCCTTTGCGGGTGGGAATCGGATGAGTCGCGGCGCGATACATTATTCGACGACCTCGAGGCTTTGGCAGCAGATAATCTGGGATTATTACCAGTCCTCTTGTGATCCATTTTCCGAGGAGCTGCTCAACTTCTTCAGCCATGTGTCCAGACGCTTTGCCTCCTCCAATGACGAAAATCCTCCGGTACTCTTTGAGTCGAAAGCGAAGCGCGTCGGCGCGGAGTAGTTGTCCAGTGAGTCGGAGATGTTTCCTTATGATTCGCGCAGGGTTCGCTGCGGCTAATGCCGCATCCATTGCCGCAAGCACGTCACGGTGTATCTTTCCCAACCCGGGCCTGCGTTGAGTCCGCGGCCGGACCCGACTCATCGTATTATGCTAGTCCTTCCACGTGTCTTTGACGACCCAGACAGGCTCGTTAGGGTTGAAGTATTCCTGGCCCTCAGCTCGATGCTCCTCCAAGACCTTCTCGTCCACTTCTACTCCTATGCCGGGCCTCGTCGGTACCTTGGTCTGACCGTTCTCCACTCTTGACTGATCTCCTACTAGTTGCCTCTTCCAGGCGGGGAAGCAGTCGTAGAATGACTCTTGAATGAGGAAGTTGGGCAGTGAAGCATCTAGCTGGATTGTCACTGCGTTCTGGACGGGTCCGAACGCGTTGTGAAAGGCGATCTCTACACCATACGCCTCGGCCATAGCGGCCACCTTGCGAGCTACTGTGACTCCTCCGATGTTTGTAACGTCTATCTGCAGATAGTCGGTCAGATTGTTCGCGAGAACGAAGGCCGCTTGCTCCTTGGTAATTATCCGCTCGCCTAAAGCGACTCTAACATCGGTTGCTTCTCTATACTTTCGGAGTCCTTCAAAGTTATCGGGATGGACCGGTTCCTCCATGAATAAGGGATCGAACTCCCTGAGCTTCCTCGCGATCGCAATGGCTGAATTAGGGTCAAATCTTCCGTGGTGTTCTATGAGAAGCTGGACCCTCCCACCAGTGGCGTCCTTGACAGCCTTTACTCGTGCGTGGGCCATTTCCAATCCTTTCGCATCGATTGAATCATAGTGCGTCCCGAAGGGATCGAACTTGAGAGCGCTGTAACCCATCGCTGCGAATTTCTTAGCTCGCACACCAAACTGTTCAGATGTGACGCATTTGTCATACCAGCCGTTCGCGTAGACTCGTACACTGCTCCTGAAACTGCCTCCGACCAGCTGGTGGATTGGGGCGCCGAAGTGCTTCCCCGCAATGTCCCAGCAGGCAATGTCGAATGCGCTAAGGGCGGTTGTTGACTCGAATGAGACTGGGAGGTAAAAGTCGTGCTTGTGCCATTCGTGAATATTCAGCTCCATGTCAAGAGGGTCCTTTCCTTTGTACATTCGAGCGACCTCGCGAAGAGACTGGATTACAGGTTGGACCCTTAGTGTTGGGACTGCTTCTCCATACCCCACGGAGCCGTCAGACGTCGTGAGTTTGAGAAGGATGGAAGTTCCCGCCCAAGTAGCGCTTCCCGGTGACAACGGCTCGCCAAGCTGATAGATTTCGAAGTCACTAATTTTCAACGTGAATCTTGGGTGCTTCAGACTTGAGCTTTTGACATTTCAGTATTGACCGAAACCTGAACCTAGATCTCTCTCAAAAGGCAGTCGAGGAAATTACCGCGCAATCCTGACCTAATCCTGACCATTCCCTATTAGCACCACATTCCTTGATTCTTCTGCAAGTCTTATTGCCCTTGTTTCAGGAGGCTCACCTAGATACGTCAGGAGTGTTGGAGTTGGCTAGGGTTCTCTCTCCATCCGAAACCTCTTGGCGACGTCTTCTATGGTATGTTTTGGCCGGGTCTAGGGGTGGACCGAACCGGGGGAGGATCGTCAATCTACTACGCGAGGGCCCTAAGAACGTGAACCAACTCGCAGATGCTCTCGACGTTCACTATCGAGTAGCCGAGCACCACATTCGGGCTCTCGAGAAGAATCACTTGGTTTCACCATCAGGTGAGAGATACGGAAGACTGTACTTTCTCTCGCAAGAGATGGAGGCACATCTTCCCATCTTCGACGAGATCTGGGGCAAGATCAGACCAAGAAATGGGGAGGCGAAAAACTAATGGTAACACTAATGGACGCTAGCCTTTACACGGCAGCCATCAGCGCAGCCCTGCTGCTGGGACTCATCATTACGTACGCAAAAGTCTACCGAGATACTCGAGCCCAGTTCAGCCTAGGTCTGACAATCTTCGCAACGATCTTGTTCGCTCAGAACATTCTCGCAGTCTACTCTTTCGTGACCATGTCACCCTTCATCGGAGACCCATTCCTACCATACCTTCTGGGAATCAATATCGCTCAAGTACTGGGAATACTTGTTCTCTTCCGTACAACTCTTCGCTAGAACAGGATCGAATCTAGACCAGACGTCCACCACATCTCGCCAATCTCTCAAATAGATTTCGACCGTCACCGCAGTACTAACTCAGAACACGGAGGTGGAATACAAAATGAAAAAACAGAATATGATCGCAATCCTCGGACTCTTCACACTATTCATCGTTGCATTCTCAAGCGGCAGAGTAGTCGCAGCAGCTAACGCTCAAGGCGTAGCTGGAAGCGTCTACATAATGACAAACTCCGCGAATGGCAACCAAGTCGTCGCATACAACAGAGCACCAGACGGCACACTATCCTGGCGAGCAAACTACGCCACCAACGGTCTCGGCATCGCCGGTCTGACTGGAAGCAACCAGGGAGGACTAGTCGTCAGCGAGGACGGTCGGTGGTTGATCGTAGCAAACGCGGGTAGCAACGACATTTCCGTCTTCAGGGTCAATCACAAAGGCTTGACACTCGCAGACAAGATCAACTCACAAGGAACAATGCCGATCAGCGTAACAGTTCACAGCGACCTTGTCTATGTACTGAACACTGGCGGTCCCGAGAGCACCGGCAACATAGCAGGCTTCAGCATCAACGATGGCCAACTCTCCCCAATATCTGGCTCTGTCCAACCTCTAAGCGGGATTACAGCGCCTGCACAGATATCCTTCAACCCCAATGGTAAGGTCCTCGTTGTGACTGAGAAGAGCACCAGCAAGATCGACACATTCCTCGTCAACAATGAAGGCGCAGCCTCCGCTCCCAACGTTCAAGGTTCGAGCGGCGGAACACCATTCGGATTCGACTTTACTCCAAGAGGCACACTCATCGTCAGCGAAGCCGCGGGCGGACCCTCAGGAACCAGTGCAGTCTCATCGTACAGCATATCTGAAGCGGGAACCTTAACAACAATAAGCGCTTCTGTCGCTGACACCCAACTAGCAGCATGTTGGCTAGTTGTAACCGGAAACGGCCGACTTGCCTACACAGCGAACGCCCACAGCACCACCATCTCATCCTACACCATTGCTGGCACAGGACAAATCACCCTGCTCGACTCCAGAGCCACGACCGTAGGCGGCACCGATCTTGACATCGCCCTCGCTAGGAACAGCGGGTTCCTCTATGTCTTCGACAACGGAGACCATGCTATAGTGGCGTACCAAGTGGACGCAGACGGAAGTCTCACCTGGCTACAGACAACAAGCGGAATCCCGGCCGGAGCCGACGGACTAGCAGCAAACTAAAACGAGGACCTGCAATACAGGTCCGAGCCCCTCCTTTTTTTCCCAAATTCGAGAACTGAGCATCGTAACAGAATAATCGTCTTTACTCCTTCAATTGCGAACCAAAGTACGGTTCTTCACCGAGCTTCTTCTTCGGAAACAGAAAATCTGACAACTGCTGTACACTCCGAAACTCATAGTCAGGATGCTCTGTCGTAGGGTCTCCACGATTCTCAGGACTCCACAACGCAGCCCCAGTCAAGACCCCGGCTCGCCTCCCCGCAATAATGTCAGCAGGTGAATCCCCAACATACATCGACTCTTTCGCATCGACCTTGATTCGGCTCAATGCCAGATTGATACCCTCGGGGTCGGGTTTGCTTTTCAAGATATCATCCGCGGTGATACGTACTTCAAAGAATTCAGATAGTTTGAACGGGGTAAGAGTGTACTCCATCATATTCTTCTCGACTCCAGTAAAAAGAGCCAATCGTCGTCCAGAAATCTTGATCTTCCGTAACAGTTCAGTGATACCAGGAAACACAAGTCCTCGGCTAGAAACGTGAGTTCGATAACATTCGTAGTAGTCTGACACTGCGCGTCTTCGGACTTCGTCTGGCAGATTGCGAGTCATGTCGATGATGATAGTGTGTGCTGGGGGGCCAAACTTTGAGATTACGTCCTCAAGACTCAGTGTGGCGTTGAGATACTTGCAGGAGATCTCGTTCTCACAATGATAGATGACAGGGAGGCTGCTGACCAGCGTCCCGTCCATGTCAAAAATAATGGCCCTCGGCCGAGCTTCACCCTCAGCGAGTTCTTTCTCTTTCAAGTCTCGACTGACGTCCATGTCTTGTAAGATACGACTGCTCAAAGACTTGAGGGTCTGACTGATGTCAGTGGATCACTGTTTGTGAACCATGGGTAGATCCTTGACATAGAAGTAATCATCGATCTTCAGTAGAAGAGAAGCGACTTCGAGCGTTCTCCAAAGCGTGGTCTTGAATATCGAAGCAAGTTCAACAACATTCTCCTTGTACATGTCGGCGCATCCGAGCTCTCCAACACCCATGCTAGTATTGTGGCTTGAATGATGGCTTCGAAGCTCGGTCATGATGTCAATCGGATCAAGGCCAAAGTTGAACGCAAGCGACTTTGGCACTGTTTCCAGGGCATCGCCGAACGCTTTAATCGCAAGCTGCTGTTTTCCCGAAAATCCGAGAGCGAAAGCCCTCAGCTTCAAGGCAACCTCTACGAAGACAGCTCCTCCCCCAGGCACAACCTTCGACCTGGCACGAGAGTGCTTGAGCACAAGCAGCCCCTTCCTCACAACCTTCTCGAGTTCTTGAACAATTTCAGGCGAACTTCCCCGAAGAAGGAGTGTGGCCGCACCTTCACAGTGAAGAATCACTATGTGTTCCGGTGGAATCTTGTCCACCTCCAACATTTTCGCCCCCCCGATGTCCTCCTTCACAAGGTAATCAACTGTACCAGCGATTCTAGCTCCGGTGACTCTCGCTACCTCATCAAAGTCCTGCTTTCCGATCATTTCTAGGGCAAAGATTCCTTCTCGGCTGAGTCCGTCAGCAACCCGTTCGTCGATCTTGGACCCGCAAATCAGCACGTTAGCTCCAGAGGATTTGACTTTCTGGACCATTCGAGCTCTGAGAGCGCTCTCTTCTGATTTGAACCGGCGAAGTTGGCCTGCTTCGGTCACACTCAGCTTAGCGTTGAACGGGCCTTCATCTATTGCCAATTGCTCGGAGCGTTTTAGCACCAGTTGCTTGTACACTAGTGCAATTCTAGGGTGATCGATCCGATCAGGCATCGACCGGTGGCTTTTCTGCTTCCGGATTATGATCCCATGTACTAACAGTGAGTCTTCAGTTGCTCCCCCGAGCTTTTTCTCGATTTTGATCCTTGCTAGGTCCAACCCATCCGTATGTTCTACGAGATTCACGGCTTGAGAGAGTTCCTCACGCAGTCTCTTGTTCAACAGCCCTCTTCCGCAATCGATTACTTGGAGTAGACTATCCTCGAGATCTCCGGAATATTCTGCGGCGATCTCGTCGATGATGGAGATTGACTTCTTCGCCGCCTCTCTGTATCCATCCAGTATGGCGATTGGGTGGACTCCCATCTCCCTTAGTTTCTGCGCTTCGCTCAAGAGTGACGAGATGAGGACGAGGAGTGTAGAGACTCCGTCTCCTGCTTGTTCCCGGTGTATCTTTGCCGCTTCTGCCAGAGTCTTGATTGCTGGATACTGGACACCCAGCTCGTCCACTATGTCGACCGCGTCCTTAGTTACTTTAGTCACGAGCGCGGGACCCTTGTGGTAGGTCACGAGCTTGTAGGCCCCAGTGGGCCCTAGGCAGCTTGCGACTTTGGATTCAACAAGCGCGGCCAGGTCAAGATTGTTACGCCAAGCGTCTTTTCCCTCGAGTCTTCGAAAGTTCTTTGAAAAAACCGGGTAGCTGGTTGAACCGATCTGTCCACTTGCAAGCATCATAGCCTACCCGACTTTGTGATGACGTCTAGCCATTGCTCCGTGGATCTTCGACACCCTGTCGTACCAACCCAGACCTCTGTACAGCTGGATCTTCAGCTCCAAAGGAACCACAGGGACCTTAACGCCGACGACGTAAACATCTTCAGGCTCATAGTCGATTGGGTCCCCCCAGTCCCAATCTCCCACTTTAATCCGCAGATCACCATGAACGTTGAGCGTCTGGCCGTTCACGTTGAACTGTGATGCGTAACTCTTGATCGTGATTGGCATGGGTTTTGATTCGATTTCGGCCTTCCGCTTAATTTGAGTCTCGACATATCTCGAGGCCTCGACTTGGAACTCTTCGAGTTTCCTACTGATCTCTTCGCAACCTGCAAAGCTGGTGAGTATTGTAAGGTGGTCGGGCTGTACGTTTACTCCGTTGAGTATCTCCCCAATGTCGCCCGCCAGCGCCCACTTGGCGTGGCAGTCCTTTAGGAGGTTTCCTACCTCTATGGTTGCATCAAGCAGAGGTTTGTCTAAAACTACTAGTTCCTCAGACGTCGGGATTCTGCTTTGAAATACGGGAATATTGAGAGATTTTGACTTGTTCGGAATGACGAGCGCGGGCACAGCTGACGCCTTGTTGAACCTCTTCGGCCCTGTGGGAAAAATAGATTACGCTGATAGGTAGTTGATCCCGCTCGTCGCTACGTTAGCTAGGTATTTCTTTATGCCCTCAGCGGCTCTGTACGACTGAGGTCCTGCGGCATGCGTTCCGGCCGTCGCATTGTTCCCTGTGGTGTTTGTGATCTCGCCTGCAGCAAAATAGTTGAAGCCACTAGTATTCGAGTTGTAGTATAGTTGATTGTAGCCACTTAGGGCCGCCCAGGCTGTTGCTGTACCGGCGTTCGTATCGGTGCCGACTCTTAATCCTCCTCTGAGATGGTGGCCCCACCAGTCGTTTCGAGAAGCATACGGGGCTACACTGTTGCTCACAGTGACGTTTGTCGCGCCCATGGCGGCGAGTATGGTTTTGATTTGGTTTACCAAGTATGCTGCTCCATTGTAAGTGTTCGGGGTCCATTCGTGAGTTATTCTGCTGACAGGGTCACCGTACGCATCTGTGTAGTGAGGATCGAGATCAATATAGTTCATGAAGGTAGGCAAGTCAGGGGCGAATGGGGTAGCTCCTACCCCTTGTTTCGTTGGTAGGTACTTGTTCTGTTGGGTGGCTTTGAAGGCGCTACCCATAGCTCCATTCGGGTTCGCAGTATTTGGAGCGCTTACGCCTCCGGCGAAGGTAATGTTGCCAGGTCCCCCTCCCAAGTAACCTCCCGCGCTGCAAAGCGCTCCGCCAATAAACGGTGGGGTGATATTGGTATGGACGAAGTTGTCGTCCATGAGATCGAAAACTGTTACTCCGCCACCGCTTCCGTTGCCAGCCGGATAGGAGTTGCCTCCGATATTGACAGTTCCTGACACGTTCGTACCATTCTGTGGTGTGTATCCGTTTGTGAGCCCTCTCCCAACGACACCGGTTCCCATTCCGGTGCCAGAGTTGTAGACATATGGCGCGCCAAGACCGGACAAGAGCATAAGCCGGATCATGTTGTAGCCCCACATTCCATTGAAGAATACTGTTCCAGGCTGCCTGTGATCGTTTCCCTGCGCATCGTAATAATGCGCTGCTACGACTTGCGTGCCTGCTGGATTAAGCTCAAGCCTGAATATGTAGGCATTAGTGACGAGCGTGAAATTGCCCGACTTTATCGCAGCGGGAATCGTTCGATAGGCACTATTGGCCTTTGCACCTGTCTCACATGCGTAGTCGCAGGCTCCCGCGCAGTAGCCATCGTAGACGCAGGGGTTTACTGCGACACCGTATTGGTTGGTGTAAGGTTGCGAGGCCAGAGCGCTGACGCTTGGAAACGGATTATACTTTTGCCCATTTGGAGCTGTCAAGCCTTGTACGGTCGACCGGAACAGCTGCCCAACAGGGGTCTCGGGATGGGGTGGGAGGGGATAGTTCGTGCTCATCCAAGGATAGTTAATGTCCGACGAGCTGTTGGCGGGGCTACCATTGTAGTTCCCGCAGATTCCGTGGGCTTTCTCCCATTCTACATAGTACGGCTCGTATTGAGCGTAGGTGAGGGGCCAATCGTGAGTATCGTCCTGGGGATTAATGTTGGCGAGAACGCCTGCAGGCGTTCGGGATAACATTTGATATGCCCATGGGCCATAACGACCCATTCCCCCGCCATAATGCTGGGCCGCTCCGCCAACCCCATGTCCCAGCGCATGATACTGAATCGGCATCGTGTACCTGCGGACTGGAAGTGCGAACTGGGCACTATTGTTCCGAATAGTAGTGCTTTGTAGAGGAAGGGGACTGTCATACTTTCGTCCGAGTCCGACCCCCCACTCATCATACTTAGTTGTTGAATAGTCGTTTACATAGTCCCAGTAGGGACCCTTGGTTATTCCTGCAACCTTGTAGCCCGCTAGTGCAAGCTCCGTTGCGACCACCCCGCTCATGAATCCGACGCCTAGGCAGACCACGTCTACCGGATTTTCTTGGATTACAGTTGACATGTCTAGGCTCCCGCGGCCGCCTGTTGGTACTGCGCCAAACTAGCCGGCTTGAGCTTCGTCGGACTAGACGCGACCATGAGCGTCTTCTGGCTCAATCCTTCACCATAGAAATTGCCAAAGTTCACTCCATTGAATCCGACGTATTCCCATCCGACCATGTTCTGGTTTCCACCATACAACGGGTCCATAAGGAAACCAGCCCAGGTCATCGACACCAACTCGTAAGCGAAATCGGATGGTAAAATGTGGTTGAATCCTGTAGGATCGTCAGCGGGAGGAGGAGGATTAGTTTGCGTCTCCGGCGCGTTCGACCAAAGATCCTTCAACACCTGCAACTGATTAGCCGAACTCAGACTCTCAAAGTTCCCGCTGTAATACTTGTTAGAGTAGGTTTGGAGTGCGGCGAGGCCGATTCTCCAATATTCCCTCATGTTAACTGGGTACTGATAGCAAATGCCTGAGCCCACACGTGGGTTCGCCGTGATGCCATAGGTGATCGTGTAGTTAGTCCCACCCGACGCGTAAGTTGGCTTTGCTCCGGGGTACGAAATCGGGTTGGCAGCACCTGGTCCCCCTCCTCCCCCCGCAGGCAGATAGGCTGTCTGCTGGTAATTCTGGAGGAATGCCCATGCAGAGCTCGGCTTGACCATCAGGGGGGTTGTAGTATTCATTGGGATGTTGCGCGGTATGTGTGGCGCGTCCATGAACATGTTACCGCTGTGTCCGTAGTCCTGCGCAAGTGCTCTGTCGATGAAGTAGATCACTCCAGCCTCCTTTGCGCCGGGACCTGTACTGTCTGAGGGGATGATTGTCTCAACAATGGACTCTAAGAGAGACTGCTCAGGGATGCTCAGGCTAACGAATCCAGTCACCGTGTTGAGTTTAGTCTTTAGACTGGTCACCTGGGTATTCGCGCTGTTCAGCTGGTTCTGGAGATTGGAGTTCTGGTTTCCGAGGAGAGGGATCTCGATCCCAGATGCTACAGCAGCGCTTGCTGCAGCGGCTAGGCCGAGCTTTAGAAATTCACGCCGGGTCTGATTGGCCATATCGGCTCGCGTGACTGTTGGCTCACTAGTATTTTAGATAGCACTGTTCCTCGATTCTAAATCGTCTGCATTCGAAAGTGTTATTTTCCCATCATGGGAGAGCGTAGGGGTGATTCTAAACTTGGAAGCCGCTCCGAAAAAAAAGACTGAATGGGTCCAAATCGTTGCGATTGTCCTAATCGTCGTCGCGATAGGTGCCGCGATCGGCCTGGGATCTGCCGGAATTTATCAACTCGCTACCGGCGTCCCAATCTATTCGATTTCAAGCTCAACTACAGGCGGAAGCACCGTGAACGTGTCTCTTCCAAACGGAGTTGGCAACTCGCAGGGTCTCAACTATGCTCCAGCGAGTGTGAACGTCGCCAAGGGTGGTAAAGTGACATGGACGAACAACGACCCCGTCCCGCACACAGTGACCTCGACGAGCGTTCCTTCCGGGGCAAGTAACTTCGATTCAGGAAACATGAATGCAAACGCCACGTACACGGTCACGTTCACTGTTGATGGCACGTACCAGTACAAGTGCTCGTACCACCCCTGGATGCATGGAACAGTAATCGTCACCGGATAGGACAATCCCGCGTAGAAGGGTGGGCCTAGTTTTTCGTCTCTCCAGAATCTTGTGACCTGAGACCATTAGGTCCAGCGGACCCGACCGAGTAAATCCCGATACTAAGTTGCTACCGATCGTATGCGACTCTTAGAAATCGACAGTTAGCTTCAACTATCAGAAAACCGGTCCCAATATGCATCCCATGCAAAGGCGAATTGTTGTCCTTGCAATCGCGATTGTAGCCGTACTAGTAGTCGCAATAACCGCTTACATCTATCTCTCATCACTCTCGTCTAACAATGGTTCGGGCAATCCTGGTGTCACGCCGATCACTATTCCTCAAGGGTCATACATCGAGCCCTCAGGGTTCAACATAACGTATTTCCAAGAATACTTCGCGACGGGTCCTTATCCATATCCTGTCGACAAAACTGTCACAATCGGCGTCAACAACACGATCGAATGGGTGAACAAAGATACCCAGGCGCATACAGCCACCGCCATTGTGAGCCCTCAGCAACCCTTGTTCAACTCGGGACTGATCCTGCCCGGAAAGACCTTCTCCATCACTTTGACAGTTCCCGGGACTTACCGGTACACGTGTGCTTGGCATAACTGGCTCGCGGGCCAAATAATTGTCAAGCCAGCATAGGTATTCGGAAGCGCGCTAAGACTTGAATCGAAGCCAATCCGCCCTTGCTCCATCATAATGTCATCTAGAGAAAATGCTGCTCCGGGCTGGCCCGGTATCGAGCCTCGGTGGACGTCTAGCGCCAAAGAAGGCGTGGGAACATCTGCTAGTTACCAGAGCAAGGTCTGGTTCACAATTTCTCACGGAATCCTGAACGAGGTCTACTATCCGAGAATTGATCAGGCAAATACTCGTGACATGGAGTTTCTAGTTGCCGACCATGACCAGTATTTCTCTGAAGAGAAGCGTGACACGAACCGAAGAATCGCGCCTCTAGAACAGGGAGTGCCTGGATACAGACTCGTCAACTCCTGCAAGAGAGGTCGATATAGGATGACTAAGATTGTCATCACGGATCCCGAGCGAGACGTGCTCCTGCAAAGGGTCCACTTTGATGCTGGCAAGGGCAAGCTTGAGGACTATGGCGTCTATGCGCTGCTCGCCCCCCACATTGGAAACCGTGGCTATGGAAACAATGGATGGACCGGCGCCTACAAAGGAACTCCAATGCTTTTCGCACAGAGAGGAGGAGTATCACTCGCCTTAGCTTGTTCCACAGGTTTCAGAAAAATGAGTTGCGGATACGTAGGCATCAGCGACGGCTGGCAAGATATCAACGCCAACAAGAAGATGTCGTGGGAATATTCAACCGCCTCTAACGGAAACATTGCCCTCACCGCAGAACTAGATCTGACGAGTAACGATGGAGAATGCGTTACTGCTCTCGCTTTCGGAGGATCACCTGATGAAGCGGGACAGCATGCAAAGAGTGCTTTGCTCAAAGATTTCGATAAGGTCCAACAGGAATTTGTTGATGGTTGGAAAGAGGTTCAGTCTCAGACAATTGACCTTGGGAAGACGTACGAGACAGGCTTCGATCTCTATCGAGTAAGCAACACGGTTCTTCGAACGCATGAGGAGAAATCCTACCCCGGCGCCGTAATCGCTAGTCTCTCAATTCCATGGGGATTCTCCAAGGGCGATGATGACTTGGGAGGATATCACCTGATCTGGCCCAGAGATCTTGCACAAGCCGCTGGCGGATTCATCGCTTCGGGAGACACAGAACACGCTAGGGAGACTCTCCTCTATCTCATGTCTACCCAAGAGGAGGATGGTCACTGGCTGCAGAACATGTGGCTTGACGGCTCACCATACTGGGGAGGAGTACAGATGGACGAAACAGCATTCCCGATCCTAGTAGCAGACCAGCTGAAACGTGTTGATGCTCTCTCCGGGTTCGACGCGTGGCCAATGATAAGTCGCGCTGCTGGATATCTTGTCCGAAACGGTCCCGTGACACAACAGGACAGATGGGAGGAAGATGGCGGCTATTCTCCATTCACGCTGGCTGCCGAGATTGCGGGATTGCTCGCGGCCGCGGATTTTGCAGAGGAGAAGGGCGATTACGATTTGGCCTTGTATCTTAGGGACACAGCAGACACGTGGAATGAGGCAATAGAACGTTGGACCTATGTTACTGGAACGAAGCTCGCCAACCGTGTCGGAGTCAATGGGTATTATGTCAGAATCGCGGCTGCGAATCCTTCCGATATCGAACTTCCACCCTCAGCATTTGTCTCCCTTCGAAATCGTCCCGTAGGACATGATGTAGTTCCAGGTGAACAATTGGTGAGTGTCGACGCTCTAGCCCTCGTTCGCTACGGATTGAGATCAGCCAAGGACCCAAGAATCCTTGACACGGTCAAAGTGATGGATGCGATTCTTCGAAAGGAGACTCGGACAGGCCCGGTCTGGCACCGGTACAACCTGGACGGCTACGGCGAACACGACAATGGTTCTCCATTCGATGGAACCGGAGTTGGACGAGGATGGCCACTCCTGGCTGGAGAACGAGCTCATTACGAGATAGCCAAAGAAAATTTTGAAGAGGCTGAACGGCTTCTGCACGTGATCGAGGCTCAAGCCAGCCCTGGAGGTCTAATTCCGGAACAGATCTGGGACGCGGAAGATATTCCTAAGCACGGGCTCCATAATGGTCGTCCCACAGGCTCAGCTATGCCCCTTGTCTGGGCGCACGCAGAATACATCAAACTCGCAAGATCGATCCGTGAAAGAAAGGTCTTCGACATGCCACCACAACCCACTATCCGATATCAAACTAAGAGGACCAGTTCGAAAATTGCTGCCTGGAGGTTTAACCAGAAGGTTCGAACAATCCCGCATGGAAGAAGTCTCAGGATCGAAGTGCTCGCGCCCGCAACCATTCATTGGAGCAGCGACGGTTGGAAAACCGTAACAGATTCGAAAACTGTTGATACTGGGCTTGGAGTCCACTACTCTGATCTAGAAACCACGGGCCTCTCATCAGGTGAGAGAATTATCTTCACCTTCTTCTGGCCCGAAGCCAACAAATGGGAAGGCACCGACTTCCATGTCACGGTCGCCGACCGTCCTCTAACCACCGTTCAGGCTGAATCGTAAGGCTTAGCCATCGTCCCATACATCCGTACCAGAGTCTCCCACCCTATGGACCCCGTCACCGACCATGAGCTATTGACGCCCTATGACATCTACCTCTTCAAAGAAGGAAAACACCTCAAACTCCACGAAAAACTAGGCTCACATCCAACCCGACTCGATGGACAGGATGGAACCCATTTTGCGGTATGGGCGCCAAATGCGAAACACGTCTCCGTCATGGGAGACTTCAACCAGTGGCGACCTGGCCTACACCCGCTTAGTCTGAGAAAGGACGAGTCCGGGATTTGGGAAGGATTCATCTCGGGTCCCACAAAGGGATCACTCTACAAGTATCATGTCGAATCGAGAGTCCATCCCGGGTATTCGATGGACAAGGGCGATCCGTTCGCGCTCCACTGGGAAATTCCATCGCGCACCGCGTCAATCGTCTGGGACCTGAAACATTCCTGGAATGATTCGGATTGGATGAGAACTCGCGCAGACAAGAACTCCCTGACCTCGCCATTCGCCATTTATGAGATGCATCTTGGATCTTGGAAACGAGTCCCTGAAGACAACAATCGATCACTGACCTATAGAGAAACGGCCCACGAACTACCCAGCTATGCAGAAGAGATGGGTTTCACTCATGTGCAATTCCTGCCGATGATGGAGCACCCATACTCAAGATCATGGGGGTACCAGACGCTCGGGTATTTCGCGCCGACAAGCCGATTTGGCATTCCGGAAGATTTCATGCATCTCGTCGATGAACTTCACAGGAAGGGCTTCGGAGTAATTCTCGACTGGGTCCCATCACATTTCCCATCCGATGCCTACGGCCTCGCCTACTACGACGGCTCCCATCTGTTCGAATACGCTGATCCAAGAAAAGGCTACCATCCTGACTGGAAGAGCTACATTTTCGACTTCGGAAAAGGCGAGGTTCGATCATTCCTTGCAAGCAGTGCTCTATTCTGGTTAGACGTCTATCACGCTGACGCGCTTAGAGTTGATGCTGTCGCATCAATGATCTATCTCGACTACTCCCGTCCGAAGGACGAGTGGACCCCAAACCAGTACGGCGGCCGAGAAAACCTCGAGGCATTGTCCTTTCTTCGCGATCTCAACCAAGCAGTATACCGTGCCCACCCAGATGTGCAGATGATCGCGGAAGAATCAACAGCATGGCCCATGGTGTCACGTCCGGTGTACCTCGGCGGACTGGGCTTCGGGATGAAATGGAACATGGGCTGGATGCACGACACGCTAGAATACATGGCTAGGGACCCGGTCTACAGGAAACACCATCAAAATCAGCTGACGTTCAGTCTCTGGTACGCTTTCGCGGAAAACTTCGTACTTCCCCTGTCCCACGATGAGGTCGTCTACGGAAAACGATCGCTCCTCGATAAGATGCCGGGAGATGCTTGGCAGAAGTTCGCCAACCTTCGGCTCCTCTACGGGTACATGTACGGACATCCAGGGAAGAAGTTGCTGTTCATGGGTGGTGAATTCGGACAGTTGGACGAGTGGGACTTTGAGAAGAGTCTGGACTGGCACTTGACGGCTGAACATTCGCACAAACAGCTTCAACTCTGGGTCAAAGATCTCAACAGGGTCTATGCAGACGAAGTGGCGATGCATCAGCTCGACTTTGAAAGACTGGGATTCGAATGGCTTGACACCCAAGACTGGGAGAAGAGCATTATCACCTTCTCAAGGCGAGCCAGAAGCCCAGACCACCGCGTTGTAGTTGTCTGCAACTTTACACCAGTCTCACTAAAGAACTACAGAATCGGGGTCCCGCAAAATGGATTCTGGAAAGAAATTCTCAACAGCGATGCGTCTGAATATGGAGGAAGTGGACAAGGCAATATGGGAGGGGTAATGGCCGAACCGCGCCCCTATCATGGGAGAGACTATTCGATCTCGATCAGCTTGCCACCGCTCGGCGCTCTCTTCTTCAAATCCGAGCTTTGAAAGAACCCTGCCGATGACTTCATCACAACTAGTTCTGAAAGCTCTGCTCTGCTAACGAACCTGCCGCGGAGTATCTGGTCAGAGCCATTCGGCCCGCGTTCGTCCACCTGAACTCCTTCATGACTCGGTTTTTGCAATTCTCGCGGAGCTTCGAGCCGAGACGTTGATTCTTCACGACCAATCTCGCTACCTTTTCCAGCGGTATTTTTCGAGATCCTCCCTTTCCACCTAGTTGTCCCTGTTGATTATGTTCGTCGAGCTGCATAACTGTCAGAAGAGAGACAAGCGATTCTGCGAGAATCGCCGCGTCTTCTGGAGGCACAAACACTCCAGTTCCTGATTCGCCCTTGGTTGAGATGTCAAGAACTGTTTCGGTGATGCCACCAACACTGGACCCGACGACTGGGTTTCCAGTAACCATTGCCTCTAAGGCACTGATTCCGAAAGGCTCCGATCTTGAGGGCATCGCGTATACATCTGCTGAAAGATGGGAGAGGAGGTAGATCGATGGGTGTCTGCCGAAGATTACCCTGACATTGTTCGGATATTCGGCTGCCCTCTCAAGGGTTGTTCTGGTAAGTTCCGAATCGTTTGAGGGAAGTAGGAAGAATAGGAATTTCGTCTCTGGAATCACGCGAGAGACAATCGGTACGGCTTCAAGCAGGAGATCCACCCCCTTCTGAGGACTCAACCTCCCGGTCATCAGGACCACGGGGCCGTCATTCTGGAATGCCTCGATTGATTCATTCTCTTTCTTTCGAGAATCCTTGAGTGGTAAATCCGCTTCTTGGATTTCGGAATCCCTCCTGATTTTGGAAATGGCTTTGGTGAGCAGATACTTCCTGAGCTCCCACCGTTTCGGCTTCCCACTCACTAGGCTTGGTTTGATTTCCTCGAATTCATCGGCGGTGATCGATGATTCGATGCTCGCAGGATCCCAATCACAACCGTTGTAAATGTGGCCACTTTTTCCTCGTATAATGTCTCCGACGTAGTTCCGGACATCGTTTGTCAGATACGATTTGCTGACCGAGGTGACGTAATCTGCCGTGTAGCATCCGAACTTTTCGAGAGAGTTGTGACACACATCTCGCCATAGCTGATTGTATTTCAGAGTCGAGATCCGATTCCCATCCGTTCGGAGGTGATACGTGGAGTCTCTGATTCCGGACCAGTCTTCAGAGGCATAATGCCAGGGCAGAGTTACTCTGCTCAACAAGTGAATTGTGAAGACTAACGGAACGTTCACACCTCTATCCTGAAGGCGTTGTCTGACAAGAACTCCGGCTGGGACCATGTGCCAGTCGTGAGCGTGGATCATGTCAGGGAGCTCTCCCGCTCTGCCCATGGAGATCAAATACTCCACGTAGCTTCCCAGAGTTCGTGCGAGAAGCGACATCTTTTCAAAAGTCGTTTCGTGATCGTAGATTATTGGATCGTCCAGCCACTTGCTAGTTGCCGAGTCAAGACCCTTGGCGAGAAAGTAATTCACGCCATCGCCTGTGCCTTTCTCCATGCCTGCTAGGTAGTTGTACCATGACTTGTCCACGCCTATTCGATGACCTTGGGCTATGAAGGTCGTCAGATCCTGTAAACCATAGGTTTCTCTGATTCTGGGATCCAAGTGTCTCCCATGACCAGGAAGAAAAACGCTGACATCTAGCTCAGAGTCCACTGCTAATGTCCTGGATAACCCTGCGACCGCCTCCCCTAGACCACCAGCTTGGGCCAACCCTGCGCACTCTTGAGAAAACATCCAGACTTTCGATACAGGCCGACCCTTAGAACGAGAGGGAGTCATAGGTGGAAGCGGTGATTTTGAGGCCCGCATTTTCGCCAACCATTTCTGGACCATCTTCTAGATAAAATAGCCAAAGTTTCATAGCCAACTACAATTGGCGATCGTACGGAGACAGGTGGCCCGGTGCCAAACAAGATTTTGAAAAACGTAGTTTCAAACGTTCTTAGAAGCGTGCCTCCACAGAACGCTTTCTACTTCTATCGCGCGATCGGAGCCCCGACCGGAGCTGCAGCCCGCAATCTTCCCGACTTTCTCGGAATCCTCGACACTATCGACCTGACTTCGCTCCAGTTCCATCTCGGACGCGGAGACTTCGAGAACTGGGTCAAAATGCTGGGCGACAACACGCTCGCGAAGCAACTTGGAGATCTGAAGGAGAAGAAACTGCGAGGAGAAGATCTCAGAATCCAGTTGGTAAGTACCGTCAAGGCCCGAATGGATACCCTTCAGAAGAGTCCATAGCCAATCCAACCATCTGTGGTTGATGACGAACTCAAATCGATCTTAACGGAGTCTCGACACAGCCTCCCTCACATGGAAAGGGATTTCACTGAAAGCCATCGCAGTAACTCCTGGGCAACCGGGAAGCGTCCGCCTCATTGAAGTTCCTCAGCTAGTTCCCTCCGCTCAAGAAGCATTGCTCCGAACCATCAAAATCGGCATTTGTGGAACTGACCTAGAGATAATTCAAGGCGGGTATGGCGAAGCACCCCCGGGTTCTGACTATCTTGTACTGGGACACGAGTGTCTAGCGACCGTCGAAACGGCACCGAACAATTCCATTGGGATCAAGAAGGGGGATCTAGTAGTCCCTACAGTGAGGCGACCCGACAGATGCCTAAATTGTCAAAACGGCGAATCCGACATGTGCCTCACCGGACAGTACAAGGAGCACGGGATCAAAGGCCTCCACGGATTCTGTTCAGAATACTCTCTATCAGACCTCAACTATCTGGTTGCAGTGCCGTCAGAATTGTCGGATGTAGCAGTATTGTTGGAGCCGACGAGTGTTGCTGAGAAGGGCATCTTCCAGAGCTTCAAGATTCAAGAGAGGATGATCTGGAAGCCCCAGAAAGCGCTGGTCCTAGGAACTGGTCCCGTAGGCCTTCTAACCATACTTTTGCTAAGGCTCAGAGGGCTCGAAGTGACCGCGGTTGCTACGAGGCCGAAGGATAGTCTCAAGGCGCGTATAGTTGAGAAGATTGGTGGCACGTATGTCAACGCTGACGATCAGCCAATCACTGCTCTCGGAAAATTCGACCTAGTAATGGAAGAAACCGGGGTCGCCTCGCTGGCCGCCGAGGCCCAGAGCCTACTGAACAATAATGGGGTTCTCTGCCTGTTAGGGATCTATAGACCTAGTCTCGCGACGCAGGACATTGGACACTCGTACGATGACATTGTCCTGGGCAACAAGATCACATTCGGTTCAGTGAACGCGAACAAACGATACTTCGTCGAGGGGATTCGAGACTTCAAAACCATCCAACAACGGTTTCCCGGGGTTCTCAAATCGATGCTCACCAAAACGAGTGGACCCTCTAACTACACTCAAGCATACAGCCCCACCAAAGACGACATAAAATCAGTAATCGACTTCCAAATGCCGAACTAGGGTTGCTTCGTAGCCCCGGCGGCAGGTGGGCGTCCTGAAAACCAGAAGATCACCGCGGATTGTTAATGAGGGTCTTGTCTATCTCGGACAAAGTTCGCCGACCAGTCAGAGCCATGACCGTCGCAAGGTCTGTCTTGAGTAGAGAGAGCAACCTCAGAACGCCCGCCTCTCCTCCGACTGCTAGAGCCCAGAAAACAGGACGTCCGATCCCGACTGCCCTAGCTCCCGAGGCAAGAGCTGTGACGATGTCGCTACCTCGCCTAATTCCACCATCAAAGTAGACCTCGATCTCTGACCCGACCTCATCGACCACCTCTGGAAGCGCGTCGAGTGAAGCTGGAGCGCCATCCAGTTGGCGTCCGCCGTGATTGGAAACGACAATTCCCTTGGCGCGGTGGACAACCGCTAGCCTAGCGTCTTCGCGTGTGAGGATTCCTTTCAAAACCAATGGGAGTCGAGTTATCTCCTGAAGGCGGTCGACGACTTCCCAAGTGTTGGAGGCTTCCTTGCGAATATGGGCGCGCCCGCCGTCGATAGTAACGGGGTTTCTGAGGGGCCGTACAACCTCTCTACCATTTCCAAGAACAATTGAGGAGGCCAGTGGAGAGCCCGCCTGGCTCTCTCTATCACGGGTCCCAGCAACCGGCATGTCGACTGTGAGCATGATAGCCTTGTAGCCGGCCTTCTCGGCCCTCTCGACCAAGCTCTTCGTGTTCGAGAAATCCGGTTGCAGATAGAGTTGGAACCATCTAGGACCCGCAGGAGCGGCCCTAGCAATGTCCTCCAGGGAAATTGAGGTTAGTGTGCTGAAGCCAGCGAGGATGTTGGCCTTGCTCGCGGCTCTAGCCGTCGCAGCCTCTGCGTCTGGATGAACAAGGCCGTGAGACGCAGTCGGAGACACGTAGAAGGGTGCGGACACCTCGGTCCCCAGGAGGGTCGTGCCGAATTCTAGATTCTCGACATCGACCAGAACTCGTGGGCGTAGAGTCCATCGGTGAAATGCTTCGCGGTTTGCCTTCATCGTCCATTCCTCGCCCGCGCCGCCTTGGATGTAGGCCCAGGCGGATTTGTCAGCCTTCATTGAGGCGGCTTCTTCGAGATCGCTTAGTGTCGAGAAGCCGGCTTTCGAGTCGTCTGTCATGACAACTACAATGGATGAGGTTGGTTCTGTACTTCAATCTGACCGCTTGATACGACGGGATGCTTGCGAGTGACAGCGGGGCAGCTCACCTGTTATTTGGAAACTGGGCAGAGGTCGGAGAAGGCGTCCTTCACCTCCTTCGTCTGTAAGAAGTGTGGTAGAGTTCAGCTCTTCGCAGACTCTCGGACCAGAGACTCCATGCGCGGTTAAGTCAGGTCCTCAGCAGGATTCGTTGCCACCGTAGTAGCTATGCTGTTTCTGAGCGTTGCAACATTTTTGGCGACCGAAGCCGATTGGTTGTAGATGCTGGACCCGGCCACCAGGACCGTGGCACCCGATTTCACAGCTAACCGTGCCGTCTTCCGATCGATTCCTCCGTCGACGACTATTGACGTTTTGAGGTGTCGTTGGTCTATCTCTTTCCTCAGACGCTCAATCTTGCTGAGTTGGTCTTCCATAAAGCGCTGCCCAGCGAATCCGGGATGGACGGTCATGACTTGGACAGAATCCACAATGTCGAGCACCCTCTCCGCCTTAGAGACAGGGGTCTCAGGATTTATCGCAACCCCCACCTCGACCTTCAACTTCCTATCGACTG
>Ga0210409_10000577_pt1 | contig 57243 bp, 44 predicted proteins | sample IncBWH17MmetaG_FD_161649 | JGI IMG/M metagenome (GOLD analysis project Ga0210409, IMG submission 161649) | Forest soil microbial communities from Barre Woods Harvard Forest LTER site, Petersham, Massachusetts, United States - Inc-BW-H-17-M | ecosystem: Environmental > Terrestrial > Soil >... | reverse complement strand
GTTACGCGTCCGGCTCGGGGCGACGGACGTGCAGCGGCGTGAGGTCGCCGTGGGCCGCGAAGCGTGCGGCATGCTCACGGGCGGGACGGCGCCTGGCCCACGCGATCAGGATCGCGCTCGCGGCGAGCAGAGCGGTCGCGGCGAGTAGCCACAGCACACCGGCTGGTGGCGCCGCGAGCACGGGTGAATGTAGACGCGGTGGCGAAAGGCGGGGTGTGAGCGGCGGGCTCCTCACAAGACGCGCTCCTGGCGGATGGCCATCGCGGCGTCGGTGGCTGTGAGCTGGCGCTCGCGCGCCGAGCGGACGTGGCGCACCTCGTAGGAGCGTCCGCCGATGCGCCACAGCGCGACACCCTGCGGGTACTGCGCGATCCGCTGTGCCTCGGTTTCGGAGAGCCCGAGGATCGTGCTGGCGCGCCGCGCCTCCTCAGGGTGCTGGCGGTAGACGATGACGGTGCCCGTCTCGGCGAGCAGGCCCTTGGCGAGCGCCTGCTGACGGGTGCCGGCATCCCCGGCGGCGTCGAGATCGGAGAGGCGGTGCAGCACCATCCAGTGCTGCACGCCGGTCTGGCGGCCGAGCTTGAACGCGGCCTGGTAGTACTCGCCGAGCCCGGCGACCGGTAGGGCCCGCCAGGCCTCGTCGTTGACGCGGATCGTCTTCTGCTGCGCTGCCCCGCCGGCCTGAGCTTGCTGGGTGCGCTGCATGCGTTGCGCGTCGAGGAACGCGGTGGCGCAGACCATCGTGATCGCGAGCGCGAGGTCGGAGGACGCGCTCTGCGCGGCGATTTGCGAGATGTCCAGCGAGATGACGGGCGCGTCCCAGACGTCTGGACCGGCGCTGGTGGGCGCGTCGAACATGCCCCGCAGCGGGCCGTGGCAGAGCCGCATCAGCGCCAGCGCGACCTCGCGCAGCGCTTCGCGTGCGTGCTCGCGCGAGAGGTCAAGAGCGTCGGTTGTGCGCTGCGCGGGGTCGCGCAGCTGCGCAACGACGTGGCCGATGCACACCTCGCCGGGCTCGGTCTGATCGGCGGCGGCGAGCGCCTCGATCAGCCCGACGGCCTCCGTCTGGCGCAGGGGCCGTGCGAGCATCGCCTGCGCGACGGCGTGCAACAGGCCCTCGCGCAGCTCACGCCCGCCGATCGGGGTTAGAGGGTTCAACCTCGTGTTGCCGCCGGGCGCCAGGCGCAGCACGACGCCGCCGAGGGCCGCCACGAGCTGGGTGTACTCGCCCTTGGGGTCGATGATCTCGCAGCGGCGGCCGAACACGCACGAGCGGTAAAGCCAGCTCTTGGTGAGCGAGCTCTTGCCGAAGTCGGGCATCCCGAGGACGAGGACGTTGGCGATCGAGAGGACTCGCCGCTCATACAGGAGCCACGGGTCATAGACGAACGAGCCGCCATGGAGGTCGGTGCCGATGTAGACGCCGCGCGCGCCGAGGCCGGCCTCGGCGACGGCAGGGTAGGCGGCCTGGAAGTGGGCGGTGGAGAGCTCGTGGCCGACCTGCTCGGCCGGCCGGTACAGCCGCGCGAAGCGGGCGGTCGGTGGCTGGGAGAGCTCGCGGGTGAGGCTGTCGTGTCTTGCGCGGTGCTCGCGCGCGGCCGCACGCGCGTCGGCGCGTTGCTCGCGCCGTTGGTGGCGGGTGCTCACCTGAGCCCTCGGCAGAGCGGCAGGCTGTAGGTGAAGGCCTCGGCTTGCTGGCCCCACATGCGCTCCAGGCGAAGGGGGGCGCGCTTGGCCTCGAGCTCGATGCGCGAGACGTCTGACTCCAGGGCAGAGAGCGAGTCTGGCTGCCCTGCGGGGACGCTGACTGTTACGTAGGCGGCGTAGCGGACGGCGGCGTGGCCTTCGGCGAGCTCACGCTCGCGCTGAGTTGCCGCCTGGTCGCGCTGGGATTGGCGCTGGCTCGTGCGCTGCCCGACGCGGGAGCGGAGACTCTGCTCGGTCGCGGTCTCGGTCGCGGCGCGCTCGGCCTGCCGGATCGCCCTGCTCGGCCCGACGAGCTCCATGCACATCGCGATCGTGCGGGTCGTGCGGCTGTCCATCAGCAATGGCTGCAGAAACAGGGCGCGGACGTCTATGCGGGGCCACTCCGCGGCCCATAGGGTGCAGTGAAGCGCCCCGTCGGCCGCGAGATGCGACCAGTACTCGTCGCGCCCGAATGGGGCGGCGGTGTGCGGTGCGATCCCGGCGTCGCCGAGGAGGGTGCGGTCGAGCTGGCGAGAACGCCCCTGCCGGCCCCAGGGGTCGTATGCGTCGCGGACCTGGGCGGCCAGGCCGCGGCGCGTGAGCACCCCAGTTGGGATGATGGCGGCCCGGTCGAGCAGCTCGATCAGCTGGCCGAGTTCGGCTGCGATCAGCGCGAGCGCACCGAGGTCCCCGCCGCCGAGGCGGCCAATGGCCCGTCGCGCCGCGGGGCGGTGGGAGTCGATCTGCAGCACGAACGTGAGCTCGTGTTCCTCGGCGACGTCACCGGCGCGGCCGATCAGGTCGAGGTAGGAGATCAGCTCCTCGGGCGGCTCACTCAGGCGAGCGTCGGCACGCTTGGCCTGGAGCAGGTAGTCGCCGAGCTGATCGCCGTCGCCAGGGAGTGTGCGCTCGACCCACGCGACACGCCTGACGGCGCAGTCGTCGCGCGCGAGCGCGGCGAGCACGGCGCCGTAGTCGGCCAACCGCTGCTCGCGCTCGGGTGCGCCGAGAAGCGCGAATGCGCGGCCGCGCACGCTCACAGCGGCGGTGAACGTCCGTGCGTGCGCGTCCTTGATAACACCGAACCGGGCGTTCGCGTAGCGCGCGAGCTCCCCCTCCAGGAACTCGAGGCCGGCGAGCTCAGCGGGCAGCGAGCGGGGGTCGCTTGCGCGCCGCGGGTCGAGCTCACCGCCGGGCAGCGCGACGAGGTGCCCGAGCTGCGCGCGCTGGGAGCGAAACCGTGCATGCCCACGCTGGCGTGCGAGCAGGAAACGCGTGAGGACCGGCGCCCACTGCTCGAGCGTGCGACCCCGCAGCGGCACGAACAGCACGCTCGCACCGAGCGTGAGGAGCCCGAGCACGAGCGCGAGCGCTGCAAGTCCGCCGGTGCGCAGGGCGGCGAGCGCGGCGGCGCCGAGCACGGTGAACCCGAGCAGCTGCGGGATGCGCAGCCCGAGCAGAAATCCGCCCGCGGGGTGCGGCGCGAAACGGTAGCTGCGCTCGGCCATCTAGCCCTCCGCCTCCTCGCTCTGGCGTTTCTCACGCGCGGGGCCCGCGGCGCCGGCGAGCACGGCGGGTTGCCCTGGGCGCTCGCGCGCCGGGAGCACCGGCGCCGGCGCGCCGGCCGCGTCTCGGTGGGAGCGGCTCGCGCCCGGGGCCGGGGAGTGCTCATGTTGCTGGGGCGGCGCCTCGCTGGGGCGCGAGGCGCCGGCGGAGCCCCCGCTCGGGTGGGGAGAGGGCCCGTTGGTGGAGGCTCCGCCGGCAGTTGATGGCGATGCGGTCTGTGGCTGCTCTGAGCGCGCGGTGGTCGCCGAGGCGGCGCCGATCCCGGCGGCGGCGCCCACGCTGCCCGCGCCGATGCTCTCGCCGCCGAGCGGCAGAGCTCCATCACCCGGGCCGGCTGGTGGCGCGCCGCCGCCGCCGCCATGTGAGGGTCCGCCGCCGGGTGGCCTGCCGATCGGGCCGCTCCCCGGGGTCGTACCGCCGCCCGGGCCGGCGCCGCCGCTAGCTGATGGGCCTCGACTGGACGGGCCGCCGCCCGGCTGTCCGCCTGTGTTGCGAAGGCCGCCGGCGGTGCGCAGCGAACGCTCTTGGCCGTGGACGGCGCCGACGGCCGACGAGCGCACGCTGGCTGTGAGATGGGCGCTCTCGGCATCCGCCGCGAGCAGGTACATCAGTGCCCACGGCGCGAACGCCGCGAGCGCGAAGATGACCGTCGCCGCGAGGATCGTCCCGACGGAGCCGGAGGCGCCGCCGCCAAAGGACAGGCCGGCGGCGGCCGCGTTGCCGGCGAACGACAGCACGATCAGTGCGACCGGCTTGAGGATCACGAGCAGCAACAGGAGCCGTCCCAGGCGCGCGGGCCAGGAGGCGAGCGCGGGCCAGACCGCCGCCGCGAGGGCCACCGGAAAGAACAGAACCGCGAGGTAGATCGCGGCGTCGCGGACGATCAGCTCGAGCCACACGAAGATCGCGGCGAACACCTCGACCAGCGCGATCAGCATCGCCAGCGCGGAGGACCCGAAGCCGCCGAAGCCGCTCGTGCCCCATGCATGCGCGACCGTCGCGTAGAAGGCGTGTGGGGAGCTTGTGAGGACGGCGCTCGAGATTTGGTCGGCGACCCCGAGCGCGATCACGGTCAGCGCGACGAGCAGACCCGTGCCGATCCCGGCCCGGGCGATCCCGGCGAGCGTCGCCGCGAGCGCCTGCGGGTTGCGGCGGATCGCCGCCGAGGCGAGCGCGATCAGCGTGACCAGCAGGCCCAGCGCGGCGCCGAGGTCCGCCATTGGCGCGAATTGGGCCTGGAACCACGCGGACTGCAACTGCGGCGTGGTCGTGTGTTGCATCTCGCGCGCGACGAAGGTGGTGATCTGGGTCGCGGCGCCGATCATCCACTTCGCGACGAGGTCGAGGATCCCGTTGCCGACGGCGCCGGCGGCTTCCCCGACGAGCCCGCCGAGCGCGCCGGCGGCTTCACCCGCCGCTTCACACGCACCGCCGACGAGGCCGCCAATCACTGGGACTTCGACCGTGCAGGCGCCGTCGTGGTGTGCGCTCGCCGCCACGTGCAGCGGACGGCCGGCCTGGGTACCTGCGGGTGGTGGCAGCGCGAGGGCTCGCGTGCAGAGCACCGCAGAGAGGAGGGTCAGCGCCAGCGGAGGTGCGAGGGTACGAGGGCGGGCGTGCAAGTTCACCCGCCGGTGCCGTAGAACGGTGCGCTCATACCCGCCAGCCGCGCGAATGCCTGCGACTGGTCGTTGGGCCCGTTGACGTAGACGATCGACGGCACCGGTGCCGGCACCGCATCGGTGCTGCTCGCCGCCACGAGCCAGCGGCCCGACTGCCAGCGAAGCGTCGTGTCGACGAGATTCCAGCTCTGGCGCGGGGTCAGGCGGGGTCCCCACACGAACCCGCCAAGCCAGCTCGTGACGGTCGCTTCAGTTGCGATGTAGCTGTCCAGGCGGCGCGCCGCTATCACGGCGATCCCATGACCGCCCTGCTTGTAGTTGGCGGTGTTCTGAATGTCGCCGGCGCGCAGCTTGCGTGCCTGCGCGAGCGCGGCGGCGCGAGCTTCCGGGGTGTAGGCCTGGGCGAGGAGTGCGGCGAAGGAGCCGGGGTCCTGCTCGATCGACTGCGAGGCGATCGCGAGATAGTTGTCGGCCGCCGCCAGAGCCCCCGTGGGGGAATGTTCCACCCCGACGGGCACGCCGCCCAAGAGCTCGACTGGGCTGAGTGGCGCCGCGGGCCCGGGTGCGCGCCCACTCCCCACAGCGCCGAGGAGAACCGGTGCAACTGCCAGCACGAAGCCAGCGAGCGCACCGGCGAGCGCCGAGGACGGCGAGAAGCGTCGCTTGCGCATCGCTAACCGAGCCCGTAGGCGAACTGGAGGATCGCCGCGGCGGCACCGACGAGGAACGCGACGCCGACGCAGACGGCCATCCCGATCTTGCCGCCCACGGCGGTGTGGTCGTTGCCTATGCGACCTCCGATCGCCCATACGGCGCCGCCCATCAGGAAGCCGGCCAGGCACGCCAGCAGCGTGTAGACGGCGATCACGTCGATCGCGCTCTGGATGCCGCTCGCGCCGGGCGCATGCGATGGGTCGGGCGTCACCTTGAACGTGAAACTGGCCGCCGCGGTCAGGGTCGTCATGTGCAGATCACCTCCGTTCCGTGGTCTATCCGATCCGCTAATCTATACCAAATTAGCAAAGACAATGCTATTTAGTGTTGGAATGCCTGCGTTGCTCAAATACGCTCAGCCGACGGCGACCAGTCGATGAAGGGTCTGTTCGCGGTCGCCGCTGCGCTGGCTACCGGGCTCACCGCGATCGCCGTGCTCGCCGTCGTGGCGAGCTCCGGTGGGGGGACGGGCTCGTGTCTAGGTACTGCCCCTTCGTCCCCGGCAGGTGCCGGGACAGCCGCGTGGTTCGCGACGGCGTATGGCCCGCCGTGGGGAGGCATCCAGGGGGGCGGGGTGACCGCCACGGGACTTGACCTGACTGCCGGACAACCCGCGCTCGAGGTGGCCGTCGACCCGAACGTGGTCCCGCTGCGCAGCTACGTGCACGTGCAGCCCAACCCGTTTGGGACGAGTGGGGCCTTCTACGCCGGGGACACCGGTGGGGCGATCCTCGGCAGGCACGTCGACATCTATGACTGGCGCGGGCGCGCTAGCCAGGACGCGTGGGGAGCACGCCACGTCTCAGTGACGCCGGCGCCGAACCCTGGCGCTGGGAACCTGCTGGGTGGCGTGTCGCCGGCGCCGCGCTTGGGTGGCATCGAGACCGGGGGGTGTCCAGCGGCGCTGCCGGATGGGGCGATCGGGCTGACGGCGGGCCAGACTGCCCGGATACTCCCGAGTGGCAGCGCTGCTGCGCCGCGGGAATCACCCGCCGTGGTCAGGAGGGCAGTAGCGGCCGGAAACCTGATTCATACGCGGCCCTACCCGGAACCGGTAGACGTCCACTACGGTTCGCTGGCGACACTGTGGCCCGCGTATGACTGCTCGGGAGCCACGTCGTTTGTCCTGTACGCCGCGGGCTTGATGGGTCCGAGCGCTCTGGACTCCACCGGCCTCGAGACCTACGGGCTGCCTGGGCCGGGGCGCTGGATCACGATCTATGCGAACAGCGCGCACGCCTGGATCGTGGTCGCCGGGATCGCACTGGATACCGCCGGCTACGGTGGGCCCGCGATCCCGCCAGGCTCGGGCCCGCGCTGGCGCTCAGCACCCTTAGCAAACCTCGGCGACGGGGCCACCTACGTCGTGCGTCACCCCTCTGGGCTGTGAGGACCGTCGGCATTGCGATCCTCGTCGGCGTGCTTGCCCTGGCCGGCTGCGGGGACTCAACCCAGGAATCTTCCGCTCCCCTGGGGAGATCGCTCGAAGCCGAACACGCGTCCTCGAGTCCCAGCACGGCAGGTGCGGGTGACCCGCCGGCCGAGCGCGGCGGTGTGGTGCCCGAAACGCAGGCCCGGCTGGAGAACGAGCCGGCCAAGGGGGCCATCGCGCAATCTCCGCAGGCGGCGCTGCGCCGATACGCGCTTGCCTACGTCAACTGGCGCGCGATGGGCCTAGCGGCCCACGAGCGGCAGCTGGCGTCGCTGGCGATCGGCCCGGCGAGGCTCGCCGCAGAACAGACCGCGGCGTCGCAGAGCGCCGCCACGACTCTCGCCGCTGACCATGTCGAAAACCGCGGCGTGGTGTTGGCGATCGCGCCAGGGCAAGGTCGCGCGCGCTCTCGGTGGGTGGTGGTTACCGATGAGCTCACGACCGGCACCGGCCCATATGCGGGCCTTCCGAGCGCAGTGCACGTGACGCTGGCACAGGCCGCGCGGGTTGGGTCGGGGTGGCTGGTGCGCGAATGGCTGCCGACCCGGTAGTAGAGTTGGCGAGGGGGCCGCCGCCACCATGCGGACGGTCACGACAGCCCTCTCGCCAAGAGACCCGCACGCACGAGCAGGGGATATCTTTGCGCGCCGCACAGGCCCCCCGGGGCGCCTCTCGCTAACTGAGAGAGAGCCACCCAAGGCAAAAGCACGGACCATCATGGTCGGCTTTCACGAGCCCGCCTAGTCAACAGCTAGAACGTTCTACAGCTTGTGAACTGGCTTCAATTGCCACGTCTTAGTCAAGCCGGCAGTTGACAGGTGAGACGCGCCTGCCAACTAAGCGTCACTAGGTGCGAAGCCAAAAGCAACGTCACGGCCACCACGGCATCAGCGCGGCGCGCACGCCACGCCAAGGCCGTCAGCTGTTCCCGTCGCCCGGGCCTCAAGAGCGGTAACGGCCCGGAACTGCCGGGGCTTCAGCACCGATCTGCCATTTAGTCGGCCACGAGACCTCGCAAAGGCTGGCTTGATTTTGGGTGGCGGTGAGAAGTTAGGCGCGTCGGTGAGCGGTCCTAGTCCGTAGAACATCTGCACGGTGATCTAGCGTCATAGCGGGTCGGGCAACTGTCGATGGTGCGCCGTTATGGTCTGTCAAGGTGGTTGGCATCAGCCGACGCTGTTGGTGGTGAAGCAGCCAACCGAATGCCCACGGTCACCCACGATGCACCGTAGAACGGTGGGCACCGTCCCCGGCGCGGTTGCGCTGCTTGGCGGCGCCACGGCTTCAGCGCAGCGGCCGGCCAAGCGATCCGACTTCGCCGCCATCAAGCATCTAACTTCGGTACGCCGAGTCGTCGCTTCACGTGAGGTTGGTCTCTGTTTCGCTGTGCACGAAGGGCCCGTTTGCGTTGGCGCACTATGTCGGCGGTCAGGAAGGGTGGCTCGTACTGAAGGGCTCTCGAACACGGTGGCGACGGGTGGCGACGATCTCTGACCAGGGCCTGCCGTGTGGCCTCGTGCCACCCTCCGTGGTCGCCTGTCTGCACCTCGGGGGCCACAACGTGGGTCTAAGCCCTGCTCGGCGAGCTAGACAGGGCTGGCGCTGAAGGGCGGGGCGAGGACCCGGGCTACACACCCTGCTGACGCCTACTCGGTTCCTCGTTTGAATAGCCCTCGTATTGCAGCCCTTATCCGGCCTGCGGACGGCTTCGCCGCCTCCGAGCCCGAACCCGCGCTCTCGTGGTTTACAACCCGCTCATGCGCCGCCACGTGCCCTTCGCGGGCTCTCTCCCGCATGTGGTCGATCTCGCGCCGCGTCATTCCTGGCGCCCACCGCACTTTTCCGCGCTCGAGCCAGTAGTGCGATTGGCATGGGAAGTTCCAGTTCCCGACCGAAGGCTCCAGCGAGATGCTCTCCCCGTCGAACGTCATCCGCCAGCGGTTCGGACGCAATGGGGTGTACACCGGGTTGCCGCACCCGCAACAGCACAAGTGCCCCGCCGTCGCGAACGGGATAGATACATACAGCACGCCATCCGTGAACTCGTCGGGCAGCTCATCGACGAACTCGTGGGACATCGTCGCCGCCTTCGTCATGCCTGCTCCTCGTTGACTATCTCGTTGTCCGACACCGTGTACAGGGTTTGGTGCTCTCGCCCAAGGTCGGCGTAGAACCCGGCAAGCTTCTTCCACTTGATCACCGCGAGCGCGCCATTCAGCGCATTGAGGTCCGCGACCTGAATGTTTCTGTCGTAGTCGTCCGGCGCCGCGGTCACGAACGGCATTCGGCTCTTGGCTGCGCGATACGTCGGCGAGCTGGTCGTTACCCGCAGCACAGCGGCGAGCGCATCCTCGCCCTCATACACCCCCATGCCTGTGTCGATGAAGGCCACGCCGTACTCTTCGAGGCTCTCGACGATCAGACGCCTGGCAGCGCCGTCATCGACCGCCACGAATACGAAGCTCATGTCGCGCAGGAGCTCGACGTTCTCCTCGTCGATGTAGCAATCGTGCGGCACTACATCGCGCTTCATCCTCGAGTACTGCTGCGCCCAGTACTCGACCTTCTGGGGCACCCCCACGAGCTGCTCTCTCCCTGGAGCGCCCGGCGCTCGGAAGGCGTTGTGCTGTACAAACCGATCGCCGTCGTAGAGGTGGATCTCGCGCACGGGAGTCTTCACCACGAGATCGAGCACGTAGGCTCCCGTTCCACCGAGGCCGACGATTGCGATTCGGTAGTCCCTAAGCCGGTCCGAGAAGACGCTGATCTGCGCGCGCGTCGAGGCGGTGTCGCTGTAAGCAAACCGTGGGTCCTCGTCGTCGTCGTCGTACACCGGAAACGTCGTGGCGGTCGCCTGCGGTTCGAGCTGCCTTGCAAACCGGCTCACGAGCGAAACGTACGTGGTCATCTTCTGGTGGTAGTCCACATAGCCGCCGTCGGGTTTGCTCGAGAACGTGTGGTCGATCTCCACACCCTCGGCGAGCACCTGATGCCCTGATGAGTTGATGATCTTCGACAGCGGCTGGCCATCGGCGTCGCACGGGGTCTCGCCGGCGAAGAACGCCACGTGGTCACTCGGACGCACCGTGACGTCACCTGAGAGTTCGAGTCGGCTCACCAGCGTCCCGTACGCAACTTCCCTGCTGGGGGTTACGTACGGGACGTGCTTGAGTACCAGAAAGTCGGCGATCGTCTCGACGTCGTAGCCGTCATCTCGCAACCGCACGAGATCGGCGCTAAGACTTATCAGTCGCTGTGACATCGAAGATTGTGCCGTCCTTGATCGTCACGGTTTCGCCTTGGACGAGCTCGCCCTTGTGCTTCTCGCCCGCCGCCTTGCGATAGTCGATTGTGTATTCGTAGTTCGGGCCCGATGGAAGGGGCTGGGCAAGGGCGACCACCTGATCGAAGGTCAGCTCGTCCTCCTCCACCTCCTTGCGCTTCGTGTTCACGAAGATCGTGATGTCCTGCTCGCGCTCCTGCTGCACTGCTCCTGCATCTGCCATTTCTGGGTCCTTTGTCCGAAGTTGCTGGGCGCTTTCTGCCCTTACGTATTCAGAACAGCGGATTGCCCCCGGCGTTCAGCTCGGCTCCGGGTCGCCCGCGACGGCAGTTCGGGCGCAGTGTTCAGCCAGGCTCAGCCTCGGACGCGGTCGATCGCCTTGGCGCTCATCAGCGCGTAGACCATCGCCTGTCGACTTACGCCGAACTCAGAGCACAGGCTGCGAACGGACGGCTTCCTGGCCAAGGCCGCGGTGAGCAGCTGGCGTGGTATTAGCACCTCCGAGGCGAACGCGTTGGCCTCCGGCTCGACCTTTGAGCGCTCGCCCTCGTGACGCATCACGAAGTGGCCGATCTCATGCGCGATCGCAAACCGCATCACGTTCTCGGAGACCCTCGCCGGGATCTCAATCCTGCTGCCCACCAGCAGACCGTCGTGTTCGAAGCTCCCGATCACGACCTCCAGGCCCATCTCGGCGGCCACGGCCTGCAGCTGGTAGGGCGGCCCGGCGATCACATAGTGCCGGTGCAGCTTGCGAGCTGCCTCCCGAGCCAGCTTGAACTCTGGCTGCTGGCGAACACCGGCCGCCTCGCTGCTGGGCACCAGCGCCCGCGTGCAGATCGGGCACGGGTCATCCACGCTGCGGGGCTCGGGGATCGCGTCGCTCTCCCAGTCCTTGTCTGGGCCCGCCGAGGTGTCCACCCGGTAGCCGCAGAACTCGCATTGCAGTTCGTGCTCGAGGGGATCGTAGGCATCCTGGGACTCGAGATCCTCCGAGCCACACTCCGGACAGCAACCCTCAAACCGGCTCTTCAGGGCGAATTCTTCGCCACATTCGCGGCAGATCATCACGGTCACAGGCCGAGCTCCCTTGCCAGCTTGGACGTGTAACTCGCCGCTGCCGCCGCGGCAGCATCCGGGTCGCGCCTGGCCCTGGGCGTGACCCCGCGTCGACGACGGGCCTTGGCAACCCCCACTGTTTGGGGCGACAGGACATAATGGGCACGCACCGAAGCGTCGGCGAGCGCCAGCACCCGACGGCTCACCAGAAGATCAAGGTCACGGATCGCCCGGGCAAGCGCCTTCACGGGAACGGTCTGCACCGGATCTACCTGCCCTGCCTCGAACGCCGCCCACACCGCCGGCTGCAGATCGAGCCGCTCGCTGAACTCGTCGAGCTGTAACCCGACCTCCTGCCGGCGATGTTGCATAACCGGCCCGAGCTCATCGGCCACATGCAGTAATGACCAAGGCCGATAGAAAGCACGCAGCCCATCCGCGAACGCGGCGTGAGCAGCCAAACGCGGATCGCTATCTCCCAGCACAGGCGGCCCAGCAGCGTCCGGAACCTGCTGCCCACCGAAAAAGGCGTCATAGCCAGACGCGAGGCGGGCCAGCCGCTGCTCAGACAAGACGCCGACGGCCTCCACGGCCTGCTCAATCAGCAGACGGTCACTGGCCCAGACGGCGGCCAGAGCCTGATAACCAAGCACGCCGGCCGACAGGCCAATGTCGGCGTCTGACGCCCATTGTGTGTGCTCGAGCACCGGCATCACAAGCACATGTGACGCCCCGGCGTCCAGTACCGCACCGACTACGTACTCATCCGTGTCCGGCGCCCAGAACGTCCACACCCCCCCCGACCGCGGCGGCGGATCGGCAATCGCATGAGTCGTGACCGCCGCCCGCTGGTGCTGCAATGCCGGTTCGGTGCCACCGAGTCTCCTCACAAGCCCCCGGCATCGCGGGCACACCGAGAGATGGGCGGCTAACACCGACGACGCATCGGCGGCACACAGCTCGGTGAAAGATGGACAGGTCATATCTTCTCTTCTATTAACAGAGCATCGAGCACAAGCTTCAGAACATTCGGTGCGTCGGCTCCCAGACGGGCGAGAATTCTTTCGATTTGCCTATGCTCGTGCGAGAGCGTGCCCGTCGAGCAGCCCAGCCGCAAGGCAAGCTCGCGGCCAGGGATTTTCTGCTCCAGGCCGATGAGGACCTTCGCCTGGCGCTCGGTCAACTCCGCCAGCGTCGCGGTCACGAGCTCGGCGACCACAATCTCCCGCAGCGGGTCACCCCCAGCCTGCACGTCGGCGTCGGCGTCGAACTCCACAGCCGGCAACGGATCCTCGATCGTGAAACGCAGCTGCAACGCGCGGACGATCATGCCCGCGGTCATCGCGCCTGCCGCCAGCAAACCGCTCACGAATCGCTCGAAGTCCTGCGCGTCGAGCAGCGGCGAGAGCTTGCGCGCGTCGAGGTCATAGCGAATCACGGAGAACTCCCCCAGCGACCAGGCGACCCCCAGAAGCCCGCGGTCGTCCCCAATGAACGGCTCCTCAGTCCCACCCACGATCCGCCACAGCCGCCCGCTCCCGGACCCGGCGCCGGTAAACCGCTCATCAACCTCGAGCAGCTGGGCCACCCGCTCATACAGGTTCGCCGACTGCGAACGCTCCAGCGAGTCGACAAGGTGCTGGCGCACCGACGTCTCAGCCATCCGCCGGAACACCCGCAACGCGGGAGCGCGCTGAAGCATCGCCAGCAACTGCCCACGACCAACCAGCCGGACAGCCACCCAGTCGGCGAACACTTCCTCGACCGCCTCATTGCTCCACACACCCACGGGCGAATAATGCGCCGGCAGCCCGGCAGTACGAACCAACAGGCTGACCGTCCGGCGGCACTCCTGGAGCAGCGGCGTCGGCGGGTCGCCGCCAGCGAGAACCGTCGCCCGGACTAAAGCGTAGTCCGCGTCGATCACGCCGATGGGTGCGGGCTTTTCGATTTCAAGGACGCTGGGGCTTTGGTTTGATTCCAAGGCCGTTTTGTGCTTCGAGGAGGGTGGCCATGTGATTGATTCTCAACGGGACGGGCCACCTCGGCGTTGAAGTGTGGCCCGCAGCATCACAAACAGCTCGATCATGTCCTCGATCGCCTTCACGGCCGCTCGCAGGGCCGGCCTCCATGGCGCCGGCGGATGATCCCGCACCCGCGTTGCGCTGTAGAACTCGGCCGCAGCCTCCCGGGCGAAGTATCTGCGGAGCATCGCGCCACAACAGGTCCGCCACTGCGCGAAAAGCGCCATCCAGCGCTCGACGCCAACGTCGTCCGTGAGCACCTCCGCAGATTCCAGTAGCCGCCGTGCGACCGCGATCTCGCTTCGCAAACACGCCGCAAGCGTTCCAGCGTCGTCATCGCGGATGCCCCCAGGCTGCCCACATGGGGCAGGGTGATCTAGCGTCATGGCGGGTCGGGCAGTGTCGATAATGCGCCGTTTTGGTCGGTCAAGGTGGTGGGCATCTGACGATGAAATGCCGGCGCAGCAGCGACGATGATTCGGAGCGGAACGCGCCTGTCGGTGGCGCGGGGCGTGCTTGCAGATTGTTATCCGATGACCTCGCTGCCGGGTGTCGGGGACCCGGTCAGCTCAGCGACTCGTTCACGGCGCGCGTTGGATACGTGAACGCGCACGGTCTCTTCTTTGTTGTTGGAGATCCGGATGTTGAAGCGGACGAGGTAGCCGGGCTCGCCGTCGACCCGCGCTTCGCCGACGCCGCGGAAATGGCTTGCGGCTCGCGTTGCGACGCACTGGACGCCCAGGAGCCTCGTGAGCCGCAGATGGTGTCCTTTGTTCCACGATGCGACGAGGCGTTGTGGTGCTGTGAGATCGGTCGTGAGGTCGTTGCGCACGACGATATGTCCGGGTTCGGTGTCGAGACGTATTTCGCCTCTTACCGACGTGCATGTTGGGGGCGGATCGGTGCCCTGGACGGCCTCTACGGCCGCTGCGCACGGACTTGTCGACGGCTGGTCCTTGGCGTCTCCGCCGTAGGTCGCCTGCCAGTAGTAGGTGCCCGGCCTTAGGCGCATCGGAGGCGATTCCGAGCTCTGGCGGATCAGGCGTGGGCCTGCCCAGGCGACCTCGTTCGTGCAGGCGCTATTCGAGTAGACCGCGTATGAGACGGTACCTCGCGCACTGGACGCGTTGGTGCCGGTGAGCGCGACGGCTGCTCGGACAGGCGATTTGTCCGCAACGCTGATGTCCGCACCGGACTGTTCTGCGCCCTGGAGCGAGACCGCGAGGGCGGTCGGTTCGGCTTTGGTTTCTTCGATGCTCCCGTTGCCAGCGTCCTTGGCCGGCTTGGCGTAGGCCACCGGGCCTAGCGGTAGGTACAGGCCCGCCGACACCGACAGCGAGACGGCGACCGCAATGGCGATCCGTCCGGGTGTACCAAACACTCGTCTGGCTGACTTCATCATCATGCTCTCCATCTCCAGTTCTCTCGTTGACCTACGTGTCGCGAGAGAAGTGAGCCGTTCGGCACACCCCCCCGATCGAGGCCTTGATTGAGCGGGGCCCCGACGTGTGCTGCTCAGTCGATGGTTCTCATGCTTCGACCGCTGCGCGCCGCGGCGATCCGATCAAAGAAGCCGCGGCGCACAACTGGCCGGGAGCGCGGAGGGGGCGCGCCGGGGTTCTTCGAGCGCTCCGAAGGAGTAACGGTCACGCTCGAGCAACTCCGGCGGGTGGGACGTGCTTGGGTATCGGCGTACCCACGCTCGCGAGCGCTGGGCGCTCGTTTGCTGGCGAATCGAGGCCGCTCCGGACGACATACTCTCTGAGCTCCAAGTAGTCCTTCAGGTCCAGCCGTTTTACTGCTGCGAAGCGGGCGCAGAACCACACAAACAGCAGCTGCGCAAGCACCCACATCGCGATCGTGTACAGGATCGCGTTCATGTTGACTCCCTCCTTGAAGGCGATCATCGCCACGCGGCTCATGCCCAACAAGCGACAGCATGCAACGTTCTAGCGCTTGAAAAAAACTGCGCGAATGTCTAGCGAGGGTCGAGGTTCTCGAGATTGTCCATCTTTGTGCTGTCGGGGTTGGTCGCGACGTAGGGGCCGAGGGTGCATCCCTCGTGCGGACAGGCATCGACTATGTGGATCTGGGCGCTATGGCCGTCGGCGAGGGTTTTCCAGCTGTCGCCCTCGCGGATGCTGTCGATGACTTCTTGGCGGGTGTAGCGAATCGGCCCGGCCGTGCAAAGCTCGCTGATGTGCCTGTGGGTTGCGTCGTCGGACAGCGTCTTACGCGCCCCGATGACGATGTGCTCAGCGATAGCGCACCACTGCGGGGAATGATCGCCACGGCCCGCTCTGTTAGTAAGTCACGGAGTGCAACGTTCGAGGGCTTGGAATGGAGGCCGTGACAGTCGGCGTGGTCCTGGTGGATTTCGAGGCCGCTTTCGGCCTTAAAGAGGGTCGGCACAGTGGACTTGCATCGGCCGAAATCGCAGCTTTGTTGTGGGACTTCGAGGGTTCGAACGGAGTACGCACGTTTGGGCGACTAGAACATTCGTCGTACTGGCGCAGCATGCACTCCGTCAAGGGGGTCGGGCCACGCCGACACGTTCGGGCCATGCATGTGACACCACCCCACTCGCAACCAGTCCGAGAGCGGAGCACGCTGCCGTCCGCAACAGCGGGCGAGCCGGGCGCGGAGGTACGTCGTCTCGGCGAGGAGCTGCGGTCTCTTACGGGCGAGGTCGTGCACAGAACCGTGGCGCGCAGTCACGCCTCCGGCGTCGTCCTCGACGCCGTCGTTGAGCAGCGCTTCGAGCGAGTCGGCGAGGTCTCGACGATCGCCGTGGCGAGATGGATGGCCGGCGAGAGCCCCGAGGCCGCGATGGAGGTCGGGCACGACGTGTGGCAGATATTCGGCCAGCTCGCCGCGCAACGCGCCGCCCCGCTCAGCGAGGTCACCAAGCGCTGCTGGCGCTGGCGCGACGCAGCCTCAGAGGTGCTTGGGGAAACAGCGGCACGCCTGGAGCTCGCGCCGCACGCGCTCTCGCACGCGCTCGAGATGCTGGAGATAAGCCTGCGTCTGACGCTTGTGCAGATGTGCGAGTGCTTCGATTCCGAGCGCCAGCTTGCCGACGAAGAGCTCGACCGCCGCCAGCAGGAGCTTACGTTCATGGCGACCCACGACGCGCTGACGGACCTGCCGAACCGGGCCCTGGTCGTGGATCGTCTCGAGCAGATGCTGCTCCGCGCTCGGCACTCAAAGACGCCGGTCGCGGCGTTGTTCATCGACCTGGACGGCTTCAAGAACATCAACGATACGCTCGGGCACGCCGCCGGCGACGAGCTCTTGCGGGCCGTAGCGGCACGACTCGATGGCGTCGTGCGCGATGTCGACGCGCTCGGGCGCCTCGGCGGCGACGAGTTCGTGATCGTCGCCGCCGAGATGTCCCTCTTGGCCGGCCCCGAGCTCGTCGCCGAGCGGCTCCTGGACACGCTCAAGGAGCCCTTCAAGCTAGGAGACGAAGAGATCCCCGTGACCGTCACCGCGAGTATCGGGATCGCGTCTGGAGAGCGCGCGTCGGCGGCGGAACTTCTTCGCGACGCCGACATCGCGATGTATCGCGCCAAGTGGGCCGGTCGCAACCGCTACGTGGTGTTCGAGTGCGAGATGGGGGACGCCGTGCAAAGCCGCATGGAGCTCGAGATGGACCTCCGCGTGGCGCTGGACAACGACGAGTTCTTCCTGGCGTTCCAGCCGACCTTCAACCTCAGCGACATGAGCCCGAACGGCCTCGAGGCTCTGATCCGCTGGAATAGCCCGACACGAGGAATCGTTCAACCAGATGACTTCATCCCGTTGCTCGAGGAGACGGGGCTGATCACGAGCATCGGCAATTGGGTGCTACAGCGGGCCTGCGCGCAGGCCGCCGCGTGGCGCGACCAGGGCTATCGGATCGGCATTGCCGTCAACGTTTCGGCGCGCCAGCTCGACGGCGATGAGATCGTCGACCACGTCCGGCGCGCGCTATCAGACAGCGGCCTGGAGCCGCGGGCCCTCACGCTCGAGATCACCGAGACGACGCTGATGCGCGACGCGAAAGATACGGTACGGCGGCTGACCGACATCAAGAGTCTCGGGGTCCGCGTAGCGATCGACGACTTCGGCACCGGCTACTCCTCGCTCAGTCACCTGCGCCAGTTCCCCGTCGACGCGCTGAAGATCGACCGTTCGTTTATCACCGGGCTGGCGCACAACCTCGAAGGAGAGAGCCTGATCCACACGCTCGTGCAGCTCGGCAAGGCGCTGTCGATCGAGACGATCGCCGAGGGCATCGAGCAGCCGAACGAGCTCTCGTTGCTGCGCGCCGAGCACTGCGACGGCGGGCAGGGGTTCCTGTTCGCAAAGCCGCTCGACGTAGCCGCAACCGAGCGCTTCCTCGAGCACTTCCTGAAGGACGGAGGAGCCGTCGCGACCGCCCCCCAGCAACCTCTGTAGCGCAGGCCGGACGCCGCTCGCTGAGGGTCGTCACCCGTGGCTTTCGAGGCCGCTTTGGGCTTTGAGGATTGTCGGCATGACGACATGCTGACCGTAGAAGCTGAACCGACATGAGGGAGGGTTGGTACCGAATTCGCCCAAGGGGCGGGGCCCGTCCTCATGCTGGCTCCTCGTGACGTTCGAGAGTCTGGACCAGGCCCCTGCCGTCGGCCGTCAGCCGCCAGCAGTTTGGCGCGCCGTGATTGTAAGGAGCGCGGTTGTGGATCAGGCCGAGGTCCTCCATGCGAGAGAGCATCCGTGAGGTCTGCGCCTGGTCGCTCATGCCGATCGCAGAGGAGATGTCTCGGTTGCTCGCATTCGAGTGGTTCGCCAGATACATCAGGGCCTCGTACCTACGTGGCGCGGGCGTCAACCCCGGTGGACGGCTCCCGTTCAGCATTCGAATCCGGTGAGCGACGCGCGGCAGAGCGCGGCGGAGCGCGGCAACGTCGCGCTCCCAACAACCCGCGACGCTACTGGCGAAAAAGATTGGGCGCCGCGGCGGGGAGGATGCTGCCGCCGCGGCGCCCCCCGGGGGCCACCGGAGAGGGATCCATGGACCCGGATACGACAAGCGCTAGTGCCGATGAGGAGCGACACACAGGCGCCGTGGCGGACGGGAGAGGGGACCCGGCACCGACTGTGCGAGCGACCCGCCACGCGCCTCATGATGGTTGGGGCTCCGCTGCGTGGTAAGCGACGGGGTTGAACGTTCTATGCCTTGTCGGCCGAGTCAGAGACTAGTCGCTCGACGTTTTGGCAGCGACGTCCTCCAGGGCGGCACGTGCGTGGCGCACCCACGCCCGCCTGGCTGCGACGGTCAGCTCGTTCTCGGCGGGAAGGATCCGCGCGATCAACGCGGCGGCGGGGCCGTCGGGTAGTCCGTCGACGACGAGGATCTCGCCGGTGCCGGTGCCGTCGTGCTCGAGCAAGGCCTGCTCGTAGCGGTCGAGGATCTCAGCGACCCAGCTGGTGTTACCCGCGAGGGAGGCGAGGCCGAGCACGAACATCGCCTGGCGGCGGCGGTCCTCGCGGACGTAGCCTACGAGCCACTCACCATAGGACACGATGCCGAGCGGGGTCGCACGGTAATTGGGCTTCGGCTGGCGGCCGGTGCGCCCGCTGGGGATCTGTTCGACGAGGGCTCTGGTCTCCAGGGCGCCGAGCGCCGTGTAGACATGTGAGGTGCTGCTGAGCGAGATCACGTCGGCATAGATCTCTTGGAAGCGCTGGGCGAGCTCGAACGCGTAGCTCTCGCGTTCGATGATCAGACCGAGGAGCGCCCAATTGACCGGCGAGGTCATTGGGGCCGGGGTCTTTCGAGTCACGACGTGGTCGCGTATACGGAGACACGCCCGATCTTGCGTTGGAACTCTTCGCCCTCCCGTGTAAGCCGCCAAGCATTCGTCGCGCCGCGGGTGTGACCGGCACCGGTGTTCTCGATCAGGCCCAGACGGGTAAGACGGGCAAGCAGCTTTGAGACCTGGCCTGCGTCTGAGATGCCCGCGTGCTCGGCCACCACTCGGTTGCTGAGAGCCGGCTGATCGCCGATGACGGCGAGCACCCTCATCGTGCGATACGTCAGACGGAAACCGACAGCCCGGTCCTCGCGAGCGGCGCTTCCGTTGCGCCGTGCGGTCGCATGCTCGGGCTCACGACGGGACTCCCTGCGCGCGGCGCGCTGGCCGAGGTACGGCAACACGATCGTGGCCATTAGCGGGTTGCGCAGCTCAACCAGCGAGCGGCCATCGCGCGAGACCAGGCGTGCGTGGACCAGCCCGAGGGCGCCGCTGAGCGCGCTCTGCGCGGCGAGACTCGGTGGTTGTCTGGTTGCGCGCGACGCGGCGTGACCTTCACCGATGATCACCGCGAGCCGCGTCATCGCCCGCTCAACGGGTGGGTATGTGCCCCTGCCGACCAGCGCTTGCGTGACCCAAAGCAGCGCTAGCTCGTGCTCCTCGTCGGCGTACTCAAGCAGTGCCTGGAGCCCCGCGCGAACACGATCGACCCACCGCGCGTGAGGATCGTACGCGGCGGCCGCGCGTGTCGTGGCAAGGGTCAGCGCCCGCTCTAGCCTCGCGCGTTCGCTTGCAGCTTGCCGATCGGGCTGAGCTTGCGCCATCTATGTGCCCCATGCCGTGAGGGAGCGAAATGGGCGGAGGTTGCCGCGGTTAGCCTCGTGCTTAGAGCGAGAGACGCGAAAGTGAGGACCCACTCGACCTCCGCCTGGAGGTTGAAGGCGACCTCCGAGGCCGTTTGCATAGCCCCGCGTGGCTATTGGGTGGGTGAGCTCGGTGTTTCGCCCCCGGGCCACGTGCGCATCATCTGCGCCGCGGGGAGGCGTGATAAGTCAAGGCGTAGAAGATTCTAAGGCTAAGAATCCGGCCTATTGAAGTGATTGCCAATCGCGCGAACACCGCTGGCACGTTCCTCTCGCGACATAACGCCCGCAAAGCTCGAGCATTTCTTCACTTCGCCGTGAATCCGAGCTCTCGGTGGGCTCGTCCGCTAACCGCAGACTTGGGTCCGTCGAAAGCGCCCTACCGATCGTCATTTGCTGCTTCTCTCCCATAGAGAGAGTCCGCACGATGAGCGAGACACCCACCCTGGCCAAGACGCTCGATGAGGGGTTCGATTTGACTATGCGCCTCACACCAGCGAACGGTCTTCAACAGCTTGAGGATCGCGTCGTCGATGGCAGTCACGCCCGGCAGTGAGTCGAATTTCTGGGGAATGAACCAGCTCGGTCAGACGGGAATGCGATGCGTCGGGCTCAGGCAGCGAAGCGACATCGCGATCGGCGATAGATGCTGCCGCTTGTCGGCTGCAAAAACGTTGCCACCACAAGGAGCAAAGTCGTCGTCTCAGAGTCGCTCGGACCGTATAGCGCCACCATTTCCCCGGGTCTCACATGCAGTCAGGCCCGTCGATCGCGCGTACGGACTTCCCGCCAGCGGCCGGGTATTCCCTGTCGAGGTCACACATCGTTAGCACTGCTTCGGAGGCCGTGATGGCCGGCGCATATCTGCGCCCTCCCGCGCTCGCATGCACAGCAGGTGAATGGAGATCGCTCCAGCGATCGTGCAGGTAGCGTAGCTCTGCCCGTTTCGTGTGAACTTGCGTTTGCTCGTGATGATGCAGATGCGCGGTGTCGCTAATGAGAAGCTGCTCGACGCTTTGCTGTGCTGCCGACGCTGGTCATCATGGCGCTCAAAACACACGCGCTGCCTAGCGAAGCCTTAGAAGGTTCTAGAGCTTGAAGCTGCGACTAGGTGGCTAACTAGTACAAGACATATAACGTTCTATGGCGTGGCCGTTTTGGGGTTTTATTCGTGACGTCGCAGGGGCCGCTGATGTAGGCTTTCCTGTCATGGGAGCGGAGAGGGTTCGCGAGCAGCAAGGCTCGATGCAGTCGCCAGTCAACTGGGCGCTGCTCGGTCTGGTGATCGAGCGCGAGAGCTACGCCTACAAGCTTGCGCAGCGCTTTGACCGGACGTACGAGGGGGCGCTGTCGTTGAGCAGCACCTCCCACGTTTACACGGCGCTTCGCTCCCTGCTCGACCGGGGGCTGGTCGAGGAGGTCCCGGGCAGCGGGACCGGACGCCAGCCCAAGCCGTGCTATCGAGCCACGGCCGCAGGACTGGAGGAGTACCAGCGGTGGCTCGTCGGTCAACTCTCAGAGGAGCGGCGCCGCCAGCGCCTGTTCGCAATGGAGCTCGCCGCTCTGATGAGCGAGCCCGAGCTCGCTCGCGCTGTGATCGATGGATACGAGCAGGAGTGTCTACGCGAGGCCAGCAAAAGCACCGTCGGCCGGGGTGATGGCGCGGATGACGCCGGTTCACAGCTCGCGGAGCGGCTGGCGAGCGAGGAGAACCGTCTCGCGGTCGGTGCCAGACTGGCATGGCTGCAGTATGTGCGCAGCGAGCTACGCGCGATCGGCGAGCGTCGCCCACAAGGACGATGAGCCTTCTCAAGCTCGAAGCTGTGCAGAAGCGCTATGCCGGCCCGCCGCGCGGGCGAGTGGTGCTTAGCGAGACGACGCTTGAGATCGAGGCCGGCGAACTTGTCGTCGTGTGGGGGCTGAAGGGCTCGGGCCGCTCGACGCTTCTACGCATCGCAGCGGGTATCGAGGCTCCCGACAGCGGCACGGTGCGCTTCGAAGGGCGCGACCTCGCCACCCATGGTGAGGACCTCCTCGGCGGCGGCCTGGGCTATTGCGAGCGGACGTTTCGCTGCGCGGAAGGACAGGGGGTACTCGAGCAGGTCACGGTCGGGCTGCTCGCCCGCGGAGTGCCCCCCCGTCAGGCACGGTTGCGAGCGCAGCGAGCGCTCGAGCGTGCCGGGGCGGACGGCTACGCGACACAGCGCCTCGGCTCCCTCGACGTCGGTGAAAGCGTTCGCGTCGCGGTCGCCCGCACGCTCGCGCTTGAACCCGCGCTGCTCGTAGTCGACGAGCCGACCAGGGGCGTCGATCTGCTCGAGCGTGACGGAATCCTCGCGCTGCTGCGCTCACTCGCAGACGAGGGCATCGCCGTTCTGGCGAGCACGGCGGAGTCGACCGGGCTCGCCGGAGCCGACCGCGGGCTGGTGCTCAACGAAGGAGAGCTGCGCGGCGCTCCGCCGGCGGAGCTCGCGACCGTCCTACCGCTGCGCCGTGCGGCAGCGTGGCGGGCCACTGGGTGAGGGAAGCACGGAGCGCCTCCGCACCCGTAAGGAGGGGCGATGCTCGAGCTTGACCAGGTCGTCAAGCACTACCGAGCCGCCGACGACGACGAGGTTCGCGCGGTGGACGGAGTCAGCCTTGAGGTTCGCGAAGGTGAGATGGTCGCGGTCCAAGGGCCCAGCGGGTCAGGCAAGACGACGCTGCTACTGCTGATCGCCGGACTCCTGGCGCCAGACGCGGGTGTAATCCGCTTCGCCGGGCGCGAGATCGCGGCGCTGTCGGAGAACGAGGCGTCGGAGTACCTGATGCGCGAGGTCGGGTTCATCTACCAGAGCGTCCAGCTAATGCCGCGGACCTCAGTGCTGGAGAACGCGTCGCTGAAGCTGATCCTTGGCGGGTTGGGCATGCGCGAAGCGAAGGCCCACTCTATGCCGTGGCTTGAGCGTCTCGGGCTCGGCGACCGGTTGGCCTACACCCCCGAGCAGCTTTCCGGCGGCGAGCGCCAGCGCGTCGCGATCGCCCGTGCGCTCGCGGGCGAGCCGCGCCTGATCCTTGCTGACGAGCCTACCGGCAACCTCGACAGCGCCCGGAGCATAGAGATCGTCGAGCTACTGCACACGATCGCCGGTGAGCGAGGTGCATCCGTGGTGCTCGTCACGCACGACAGCGAGGCGGCCCTACTGGCCGACCGCCGCTATCGCATGCGCGACGGAAGGCTCACCGAGGTAGATAAGCCCCGGGGCGTGGAAGAGCCCCAGCGGCACTCGCGGACCGCGCAGGGGTGATCAAGTAGATGCAACTCCGGGAGAGGCCGCGGACGCACGCCCTGATGCGCCCCTACGCTCTGATCTACCTCTACCGTCGACGTCTGCGGGCGCACGCCCCGCAGGAGCTGCTCGCGGGCGCGGGCGTGGCGATCGCGGTGGCACTCCTGTTCGCCGCGCTGGTAGCGCAAGGCAGCATCGCAGGGTCCTCGCGCGCCGTCGTCCGCGCCGTCGTCGGGCCCACAAGCCTGCAGTTGCATGCCCGCAGCGGCGAGGGATTCAGCGAAGCGCTCCTCGCGCGCGTGGAAGCGCTCCGCGGGGTCAAGCAGGCCGCGCCGCTGCTGGAGCAGAGCGCAACCCTGACAGCGCACAACGGGCGACGCGTGAGGGTGCAGCTCGCCGGGACTGACGTCGCGCTTGCGACGCTCGACGGGCTCGCGCGAACGCTGCCGCTCGGAGCGCTCACCCCCGGCGGGATCGGTCTGAGTAGAGATAGCGCACAAGCGCTCGGGATCGCCGGTACGGGCGCAGGTTCCGGCTCGGTCACCCTACGGATGCGCGGACGTGCCAGTGCGCTGCGTGTTTCTGCCGTGCTTGGTCGAGAAGCCGCTGGCGCGCTTTCCCAGGCACTGGTCGCCGTCATGCCGCTACGTCGCATGCAGCAGCTCGCCGGCCTGCAGGGCCGCGTCACGCGCATCCTGGTGCAGAGTGACCCCGGCCAGAACACCATCGTGCGCGGTGAGCTGCAGCGCCTAGCGGGCGGACGGCTCAGCGTCGCGGCGGCCGACGAGGACGTGCAGCAGCTGCAGCAGGCATTGCGGCCGAGCGACCTGGCCAGCGAGGTGTTCGCGGCGATCGGTGTGCTACTTGGGCTGCTGCTCGCGTTCAACGCGCTGCTGCTGACGGTACCCGAGCGCCGCCAGGCGATCGCCGATCTGCGTCTGACGGGCATCAGACGCTCCGCGGTGCTGCAGATGGTGCTCTTCCAGGCGCTGTGCCTGGGGCTCGCCGCAACCTTCGTCGGACTAGCTGTCGGGTATGCGCTCTCGCGCGGCGTCTTTCACCAGCCGACCGGATATCTGGCTGAGGCGTTCACGCTCTCAAGCGGCACGGTTGTCAGCGCGTTGCCGCTACTTGTTGCCTCGATCGGTGGTGTGCTCGCGACGTGCCTCGCCTCGGCGATCCCGCTGCTCGACTTGCGTCGCGGGCGCGCACGCGACGCGGTGTACCGGGAAGCGGGCGTGCCCGGGAACGCGTTGTATCCAGGCGCTCGCAGGTGGCTGTTTGCCGCTGCCGTAGCGCTAGTCGCGCTCGCGACCGTCCTGTTCGCAAGCGAACCGTCGGCGGCGATCGCCTGCTGTGCGATGCTCGCCGCCGCCACCGTGCTGGCCGTGCCGCTGACTTTCGCCGCCGTGCTGCGTGCTGGCGCTGGCGTCGCCGATCGCTTCCAGCATTTCACCGTCCTTCCCGTGGCGCTCGCTTCGTTACGGGCGAGCACGCTGCGCTCGCTCGCACTCGCGGCAACGGGGGCGGTCGCGTTGTTTGGCAGCGTCGCGCTCGGGGGGTCGCGTGACGACCTGCTGCGGGGGATCGGGACGTTCTCGAAAAGCTACGTCGCCGACGCCCAGATCTGGGTGACCAACCCTCAGGACAACCAAGCCGCCGACACCTTTGACCCCGGCGCGAGCGAGGCCACCATTGCCAGGCTGCCGGCCGTCGCCGCAGTGCGAGCATTCCAAGGCGGCTTCCTGACGCTCGGCGGGCGACGCGTCTGGGTGATCGCACGGCCCCCGGGCGCGAGCCAGCAGGTGATATCCAGCCAGATCATCACCGGCAGCGCCCCGGCGGCAGTAACACGCCTTGGCGAAGGCGGCTGGGTCGCCGTGTCCCAGCAGATCGCTGCGGAGCAGCACACGGGGGTTGGCGGAACCATGAGCCTGCCGACGCCCAACGGCACCGTTAGATACCGCGTCGCGGCGACCACTACGAATCTCGCGTGGCCACCAGGCGTGATCTTCATGAGCACCGGCGACTTCACGCGCGCATGGGCGAGCCCGGCACCGACCGCGCTCGGAGTCACGTTGCGACCTGACGTCAACCCGGCCGCGGCGCGCCAAGCGATCGCCGCGGCGCTCGGACCCACGAGCGGCCTTGAAGTGGCGCTCGCGGCCGAGCGGGCGGCGAGGATCGATGCACTCGCCGGTGAAGGTCTCGGCCAGCTCGGGGAGATCTCGACGCTGCTCTTGATCGCGGCAATCGGCGCGATGGCCGCTGCGCTGATCTCGAGCGTGTGGCAACGCCGGGCCTCGCTGGCGAGCCTGCGGCTGCTCGGTGTGAAGCCTCGCCGTCTGCGGCTTATCCTGGCGCTCGAAGCCGCGCTGATGCTCGCCGCCGGCTGCCTGACCGGCGCCGTGGTCGGTGTCTACGGACAGCTCGTGCTCGACGGGTATCTCCGCCACGTCACGGGCTTCCCGGTGGCTCGCGTAGCGACCGGCGCGCGCCCCCTTGAGATCTTCGCGCTGGTCCTCGCCGCTGCGTTTGCGATCGTCGCCGTCCCAGGGTGGCTCGCCTCGCGGGTGGCACCGGCGCTCGCGCTGGAGGAGCGCTAGCCGATGGTGCGCTACGTCGCCGTGATCGCGGACGGGAACCGCCGTTGGGCGCGAAAGCAGAACCTGCCCGTGCAGGCCGGGCACGACGCGGCCGCGGACACGCTCAGCGCGCGCGTCCGGGACGCCATCCAACTCGGTGTGCGGGAGCTGACCGTCTATGTGTTCTCGACCGAGAACTGGTCACGGCCGCACGCCGAGATCGACGCGCTGATGGAGATGCTCGCGCGGCGCCTGCAAACCGAGACACCTCCGTTGCACAGGAAGGGTGTGAGGATGCGGTTCCTCGGCGCCCGCGATGGCGTCTCCGCGGCGCTGGCCGAGCAGATGGACCGCTCCCAGACGCTCACCGAAGGCAACGATCGCCTCACCCTGTACATGGCGCTCAACTACGGCGGACGCGCGGAGATCCTGCGGGCCGCCAGACGTTTCGATGGCTCCACCGACGAGGAGTTCGTGTGCGGTCTCGATGAGCCCGAGATGCACGACCCCGAGCTGATCATCCGCACTGGCGGCGAGCACCGACTCTCGAACTTCCTGCTCTGGCAATCCGCCTACGCGGAGCTCTTGTTCAGAGACGAGCTGTGGCCCGACTTCGGGCGCGAGGCGTTTGAACAATCCCTCGCCGAGTTCGACGGGCGCCAGCGACGCTTCGGGGGACGCTGAGATGGCTATGCGCTCGCTGGATGATCGGCGGCAGATCGCCCAGGTGGGACTCGCACTCGTGGCCGCTAACGCGCGCTATTGGACGACCGTCGCGCCGATCGTCCGCAGCGAGCTCAGGCGCTGGGAGCTACATGCTCACGCGATCGAGGATCCGACGCTGCGTGCTCTCGCGCTTTCAAAGCTGCGTGACGAGGGCTTTCATGCCGAGGCCGCCGGTATGCTGGCGACCCTCGCGCCGCGGACACAGCGCCGCAGCATTGTCGAGGCGATCGTCGCGCTCGAGGTGCTCTTTGACTACCTCGACGGGCTGACAGAGCGTCCTTCCCCCGACCCGCTCCAAGACGGCGGGCGACTGTTCACAGCGCTGATTGATGCGGTTACCCCGGGTACGGACGAGGCAGGCGTGCGTTCAGGGCCGACGCGCGGCTACGACGGGTATCTCCAGACGCTTTCCCGTGCTGCGGCATTGGCGCTATCGCGGCTGCCGGGAGCCCCCGCGATAGCCGACGTCGCGAAGCTGACTGCTGAACGCAGCGCCCAAGCGCAGATCCGGATGCATGCCACCCCCGCCCTCGGCCAGTGGCAACTGCAGGAGTGGGCCACCGCGGAGGGGGACGGGAGTGGCCTTGACTGGCGCGCGTTCGCCGCCGGAGCCGCCTCTTCGGTGCTCGTGCTTCATGCCCTGATCGCCGCCGCGGGCGACCCTCGAACGACGCAACAGGTAGCTAGCGAGATCGCCGGGGCATACCTATCGACCTGCGTGCTGCTGACGCTGCTGGACGGGCTCATCGACCATGAGCACGACACCGATGCAGGCGGACCCAGCGCACCTGGCTACCTGGGGCTCTTCGACGATCCGGAGGCGCTCCCGGATGTGTCCGGCGAGGCGGCTCGACGAGCGGCAGCGCAGACTCGCTTGCTGCCGCACGGGGCGCACCACGTGATGATCCTTGTCGGCGTCGCCGCGTACTACGCCTCCGCGCCGGGCGCCGGGGGCGAGCTCGCCCGGCCCGTTGTAGCGCGCCTGCGCCGCGAGCTTGCGCCACTGATGTCCCCCACGCTCGCGATCATGCGTGCGTGGCGGAGCGCGAGGCGAACCCGCTCATCCGGTGCGAAAGGAGAAGGTGAGAGCTAACATGAAACCCCGTCGGAGAGAGGAACTATGCAGTCCACAATGTGTTCGTGGTGTTGTGGGCCACCCGCGAACGAGACTCGCCCGCCGCGTTCGTACGCAGTACGTCGCGCTGCTGGGCGTGGTGGGTCTCGGCGCCCTCACCACGGTGGCTTTCGGCGCGCCCGCGTCGGCCGATTCGAGCGCGCCGAGGGCGCGCGCCGCTCGGGTGCTGGACGTCCACGACGAAGGAAAGCTGCACTACATCAGGAGCTCCGGCGAACAGATTATCGACGAAGGGCATGCGACCGGCAGCTTTCCCGGTTGGGTGAAGGTCCGCTTCCTCTACAACGGCGAACCGAACGTCGACGCGCGCTTCACGATCTACGGCAGTCGCGGCTCGATCAGCGCCCGCGGCACGGCCCGGCTGAGCTCCCCCACGAGCCCTTCCCCAAGCTTCCATGGGTCTATGACGATCACCGGCGGCTCCGGGCGCTACGCGCACATCCACGGCCGCGGAGAACTGTATGGGGTCTACTACCGCCGCTCCTACGCGCTGACCGTGCAAGCGATCGGCAAACTCCCCTATTAGACGCCCCATCGCGGGTTACACGGTGCCACGAGCGCGACTACTAACGATCGCGCTCGCGGCGTGCGCATGCATGCCCGCGATGGCCGCCGACGCACGCGCCACACCGACCGCGCGGATGAGCGCCGCATTCACCCCTGAGCGGCTCGGTGCGCCCACCACCGTCTCCTTCGCCTTCCGGGTCCACGATGGCGGAGGGCCTCCCGCCCCGCTCGCCGGCATCCAGCTCTCCTACCCTCGCGGCCTAGGGCTCGCCACAAGCGGACTCGGCGTCGCCGCCTGCACTCAAAGCGAACTCGAAGTCTCTGGGCCAGCAGCATGCCCCCCGAACTCACACATGGGAACCGGGAGCGCCCTCGTCGAGCTGCGCATCGGCCCAACCCTCGTTCACGAGACGGTCACCCTTACCCTGCTCGCCGGGCCCTCCCCGGACGGCTACCTCCACCTGTTGGTCTACGCGCTAGGCGAACTCCCCGTGTACGCCGCGGTCGTCCTGACCGCCGTACTCCTGCCCGAACACCTGAGCATCGTGGTGCCACCGATCCCGAGCCTCCCTGAAGCCCCCTACGTCTCACTCGCCCAAATGCACCTCACCGTCGGCGGCCACCTCACCTACTACGAAACCGTCAACGGCCGCCAAGTCCCCTACCACCCCGCCGGCATCGGCGTCCCAAACAGCTGCCCACACGCCGGCTTCCCGTTCGCCGCACACTTCTCCTTCCTAGACGGAGCACGCGCGAGCGCACGAACCGCCGTTGCGTGTCCACGACACCGATAGTCGGCGACCGCTCGCGCGTATCCCGCCGCCCCGCCCCCAACCCTACGCTGCGCTTGGGAGGGCAGCCTACAGCCCGGTTGGGACGGCAGCGACCGCATCCCACGACGCCGGGCGTCGCCACTTGAAAAAGCATCCCAAGCTTGGCGTAGCCTTGCCGTTTTGCGCTTCAAAGACCGTCGGCATTTGACGTGACGTGGACCTTGTCAACCTCTTTGCGCTCGCGTACGACATCACTGGGCACGTTAGGCTGCGCTTGGGACGGGACAGTTGATCGCGCCTCGCGTGAGGATCGGAGGCGTTCCGGTCGCTCGGGCCTCAACAGCGGCAACGCCCTCGAAGTATCGGGACTTCGTCACCGATCTCGCATTTAGTCGGGCCCGGCCTCTCAACGAGTGGCCCATGTCTGCGACTCGCCGACGTTTGGGCTGTCAACACGACTGGCATTTGAAGTGACGGAGGGCCGTGTCAACTTCCTAGCATATCCCGCCTTCCCGCCCCCAACCCTACGCTGCGCTTGGGACGGGAGGATACGCCCGACTTGAGACGCCACGCTCGCGCGGGCAACACGGACGAGACAGTGACGGTGGACCGTGTCAACTTCTTTGCGCTCGCGCGTATCCGGCCGACCCGCCCCCAACTAGGCGTGCCGATCGGCCTGGATCCTATCCAGAGGGACCTGAGTTGCCCGCGCTCGGCGCCACGCCAGGTATTCCGGTCGCTTCACCCTCAGGAGCGGTAAAGCGCTCCATTACCAAGGGCTTTACCACAAATCTGCCATTTATTCAGCGACCCGGCAGCTTACAGGTGGCGTTATTTTAGGTGAGATGGCGGGTCTGTGTGTCTTCATTTTGTTTACGATTTCAGAGGAGGGCAGTTGTCCTTATATTTAAGAGCAAAAGAGGAGGTAGGACAAATTTTGATGAACAGGGTGGCCTGTGCTCATCTCATTCGGGGCATACAACACCACCTCCGCACGAACCGCCGTGGCATGTCCACGACACCGGTAGTCGGCGACCGCTCGCGCGTACCCCGGCGCCCCGCCGCCCCCAACCCTACGCTGCGCTTGGGAGGGCAGCGTACAGCCTGGCTGGGATGGCACCGACCGCATTCCCCCAAGCCGGCCGTCGCCGATTGAGCGAAGCATGCCAAGCTTGGCGCAGGCTCGCCGTTTTGCGCTTGAAAGACCGTCGGCATTTGAAGTGACGGTGAACCTTGTCAACTTCTTTGTGCCCTCGTGGTGCCACCGATCCCGAGCCTCCCTGAAGCCCCCTACGTCTCACTCGCCGAAATGCACCCTCACCGTCGGCGGCCACCTCACCTACTACGAAACCGTCAACGGCCGCCAAGTCCCCTACCACCCCGCCGGCATCGGCATACCAACCAGATGCCCACACGCCAGCTTCCGGGTTCGCGGCACACTTCTCGTTCCTGGACGGAGCACGCAAGAGCGCACGAACCGCCGTGGCATGTCCACGACACAGGTAGTCGACGATCGCTCGCGCGTATCCCCGCCGCCCCGCCCTCCCACCCTACGCTGCGCTTGGGAGGGAACGGTAACGGCGACTTGAGATGGAAGGGTTGCGCGGGTGTGGGAGAGGATAAAAGTGGTGGTTGGCCCGAGCGGTTCAACTTCTCTCGACGTGGAGAGCAACGATTCGGGGTTGCGTAGGACATCACGTTCGCACGTTAGGCCCCGCTTGGGACGGGACAGTTGATCGGGCCTCGCGTGAGGATCGGAGGCGTTCCGGTCGCTCGGGCCTCAACAGCGCCAGCGCCCTCGAAGTATCGGGACTTCGTCACCGATCTGGCATTTAGTCGGGCTCGGCCTCTCAACGAGTGGCCTATGTCTGCGCACGCCGCCGTTTTGGGCTGTCAACACGACTGGCATTTGAAGTGACGGAGGACCGTGTCAACTTCCTAGCATAACCCGCCTGCCCGCCCCCGACCCTACGCTGCGCTAGGGACGGGAGGATACGCCCGACTTGAGACGCCACGCTCGCGCGGGCAAACACGGTCGCGACAGTCAGCCGGAGTGGCCTGTGCTCATCTCATTCGGGGCATACAACACCACCTCCGCACAAATTCACGCGTGGCCGCTGAGTCACCATCACGCGGCGGGCTCGGGCCTCACAAGAGCAGGTCACCTGTGAGCCCTCTTTGCTTTGGTTGCCTTCTTCGCGGATTTGGCGGAGGCTTTCGCTGTGGGGCAGCCGGTGACCTGGATGTTCGTGTTTTGTTGCACGACGGCCCCGTCTTGGGCGGTGATCGTGGTCGGCATGACCAGCGGGTCTGGTACAGACCGCTGGATCTTCCGCAGCACGTACACGGTATGTCCATGCCTGCGGACGATGTGGCGGTGGCTTCGCAGCGCTACGCGCTTTGTCACGGTCACCATCCGTGTCGGTACACACAGGTCCTTGATCGCCGCCAACACTGAGTACGGTCCCTGTGGCAGCTTCAGCTCGAACGAGCTGATCGGCGCGTCGGGGACGGTCTCGAAGTGCGAGAACGTCACGCCGTTGGTGATCTGTGTGTTGCCCGTCAGGTCGATCCGGACACCCTCGCCCTGGAGGACCAGGACCAGGTCCGGAAACGCCGCGCCGCCGTGGCTCACGAGATACGCGGGACCCGTCAACGGCGCGTTGAGCAACGGTGTCGTGGCGGTCGCCGTGCCGACGACGGACCCGGCGGGGCAGCCCGCCGGGTCTGCCTGGAACTGGCCGCTGGTGCAGGCTTTCTGCAAAGTGGAAAGCCTGGACGGCAACACGCGTGGCAACTGCACATCGACCTTCTTGATATCGCCTTCACCCGGAGCCTGTGACACCGACACATCCAGCGACGCCCCATTCAGTTTCGAGGTCACACCAGCCGTAGAGGCCTTGAAGGACGGCTTGAACGGCAATGCGGAGCAGCCGCCGACCTGGAAACGGTTGGAGAGCGGGGCGACGGTGCCCTGTAGCGACACAGCGTTGGCGGTGATCGCCATGGGGTCACAGCTCGAGGGGTTTCGCATGAAACCGGGGCGGTCGATGCTCAGTGTGATGTCGCGGACGTTCAACGGCACGCCCTGCAGGATCGTAGGTAGCGGGTCCGCCTGGACGGTCACAGCCGTGGTCGCCGGGTCGACGAAGAGTGCCGCGCGGACGACGACGTTTCCCAAATCGAACGGGCCCGCGACCGCCGGGACCACGATCGCCAACCCGAACGGGGCACCCTTATACCCATCGGTGAGATAAACCCTGCCGGCGAGGTAGAACGGGTTCGGCCCCGCGCCGGCACCCGTCGCGACCGACCCGATCTGCGAAGCAGGGTCACAGCTCCCCGCGGCGGCCTGCGCGTCCGGACAGCGCGGGATCCCGTGGATCGAGGCCAACAAACCCAACGGCAGGTGCACATCTGAGACCTGGCCGAACGTCTGTTCCTGGTCGCCACGCGTCAAATGGAAGACGAACGGGCTCGAGCTGACAGCAGAGGGGTTTTGGACGCCCGCCTGGAAACCTGGGTTGAACGGCAAGCTGACAGGGCACGGAGCTCCCTGGCCGTCCCAGCTGGTCGTGAAGCTCGAGGATGGTGTCGCCGGTTCGGTCGGCGCGGAATACGGCGTCAGCTGAGTCGTGGTCGTCTGGCGACCACACGTCAGAGGGTTCGAAAGCGCCGCCCGGGGGCCGCCCTTGAACTGCAGGCGGAAATGATCGAACGGCAGCTGCGGGTTTTCATCGAACGTCGCCGTCAACCGCCCAGTCACCGGGTCAGGCACCACGGTACCGGGAAGCTTCACATCCAGGCCATGGCCCGCGACCTCGAGATACAGAGCGTAAGGCGGGGCGGTGATCGGGCCCGATTCGGGCTTGCCGAGATACGCTGCACCCGTCAACGAACCCTCCCCTGTCCCACCGAAGTCCGGGCCCAGCAGCGGCGAGGTGACCTGCACCGTGCCGATCTTGGACGCTTCCGGACAGCTACCCGGAGCATCGGACTTCAACGCGATCTGCGCCGGGGTGCAGCCGTCGAGGCCACCCGCGGCCGACGGGGAGAGCACCATCCCTTCCGGGAGCGTGACCACAGCCTTTTTCAAGGCGCTCGTGGATCGCCCGTCGGGGTCCTGGTTCTGGGGCAACGCCAGATCGACGCTCAGGCCAGCCGGGGCGCCCGCCCGCGTCGTGTCCGGGGACAGCGAGATCGACGGGTCAAACGGGACATCCTGGCAGTTCGTCGGCTTCGGGCTCGCGGAGAACGCGGTCGCGAATTCGCCGACATTTAACAGGTTGTCAAGCGACAGCGCAGTCACCGGCACGGTCGAGCAATCCGTCGGATTCGACAGGAACGGCAGCCGCGGGGCACTGCCGTTGTGATCCGCAGGGACACCCCACAGGGTCAGATCATCGGCCACGATCGGCAACGTGCTGTCGATGTTCGCGACTTCGGTCGTAACCGCATAGTTATCCGCCGCGTGAGCCGCCACCGTAACCGTCTGAAAAGCATACACCGGGACCGCGTAAGTGCCGCCGCGGGTGGAGATCCCGAAACGCGCCGGTGTACCCGGCCCCGAGACCAGATTATAAACCCTCTGAGGAAGTCCCCCGCCTTGGACACTGGTTGCTGTTCCTTCGCCGATCTGGGTGTCGTCGGGGCAGAGGGGACCACCTTCTGGTTGCTGAAAAAGGGCGTAGGGGCACGCCGGCATCGCCTGGGCGTTACCCACGAACCCCGCAGGCAACTTCAACACGACACTGTTCAGCCTGTGAGCCGCGTCGTTTTCAGCTGGTTTGCTGACGATCCTAAACGATGTCCTCGCGTCACTGTGGGCGCCCGCGTCGGTGCTCGCAGTCCCCGCGGTGAAGCTTTCGATCGTGGGCTTCGCCTGGGCTGGGGAAGCGAAAAGCGCCAGGGAAGCGAGAGCGATTAATGTGAGGGAGACCGCCGTCCGGGCTTTAGGCCGTCCACGGTGACTGCCGTCCGGGCTCTCGGTTCTCCACCCCTCCGCTTCTGAGTACAATTTGTGACTGCTCCGGAGTGTCGAACACGTAGCTATGGCGAGCGTCCAGCTCGCTACATCTTGTTGGCGGTGTCGAGCTGTTACTACCGACCTTCGTCCGTCGGGCCACGCTAGGAAGGGCAGAAGTGTGCGGCTATGGCGCGCGATTGCATGGATGCCGAGTGCACGGCCATTCGTCGGTCGGGCCATGGTTATCGACTCCTTTTCGTGGTGTTCGCCTTGTGCGGCGGCCCGTATTTCTTGCGGGCCTCGCGTTCGCACGCGGCTCTCCTGTGCTTGTCATGTTTGACCCTGCACGCCCCCAGCGCCCGCGTGAGCTTCTGGGCGCGCGTCAACGGTCTCACCGGCGGCTTCCCCGCAGCCGCCGGTGTGGTCAGAAGCGGGTTACCAGGGCCGCTGAACGTCGCCGAGCCGATCGAGCCAAGGGCAGGAATAGACGCCGGTGTGCCCTGGCACGCTTCGCCGGAGCAAGAAGACGGGATGGGGAAGCCACCGTCGAGGCGGGCGTCATAGATACGGGCGGCACTGCCGTTGGTGTCGGTGGGCAGCAGCGTTTCCTCGGCGGTGAAGAAGACATCGCGCAGTTCGCCGCCCGTCACCCACTGCGACTGGGTTTCATAGCCGTTGACGCTGCCAAGGGGGGAGATCTGGTGGACCACGCCGTCGACCCACTCGTCGATCACTTTCAGGGCACCCGAGGTGTTGTTGCAGACGACACGACTGCCGTCATCGGAGATCGCGACAGGGCTGCCACACGCCGCGAGGGACGTCGGCGCTGTATCGCCGAGCGTGTACTCGGCTGGGCCGGCACTTGTTTGTGCGACGAGATGCAGACCGTTGCGGGAGACGACCGTCAGATTAGGGGTGACAGACGCTGGGGCGACTTCCTGCGGCGACTGAGAGCCCCGAGTGTCATAGGACCACAAGGCGCCGTCCGCGGAGGCAAAGAAGAAATGCGAGCCATCCGGGCTCAAACCGCGAAAGCCGTCCGCATTTCCCGGGCCAGCGACCGACACACCACCCGCACCCCGCGCACACGACACACAACTCACACCAGGCGTAGACACCGGAACAGGACCACTGCCCAACCAACCACTACCCACCGCCGTCGAGATCGCATAGATCTGCGATGCAGCCGTCGGGTGCTGGGCGTCAAGCGGATCGGTCGAGCTCACATACGCGGTGTGCCCGTCCGGGGATGCAGCCAGAAAGATGGCTCCAGACGGGCCAGTCAACGGCACTAGGGCGTTCGGCTGGCTCAGGTCACGGTTATTGACGACCAGCGGACCCACGGCGAAACCAGCCGGACCGAGAGGGTTGACCGGATTCGGATAAATGACTGGGCGACCGTCTGGCAACACCGTCGGGACGGCATGGCCGACATTCGGCGCTACACAAGAACCAAGCGAAACAACCGGACGAGCAACACCCACCCCCGCATCCCAAAACTCAACAAACGAAAGAGGACTAACACTAGCATCAACACAAGCATCACCAGGCCCAAGTTGAACCTTCGAGAAGAAGGCCACCTGCCTCAGATCGGGCGAAGCCGACACCGCCCTCAACGCGTGGTAGGTGGTGACAGAGATGTTTGATGGTATTAGTGCTTCGCCGTGGGTTACGAGCTGCGGCGGAGACCCATCGTCACGAACCCGGTACAGGAACTCGACTCCACCGTTGTTATCCGAAGAGGTGAAGTCTTCCGGTGTCAGCTCGTCCCGGGTCGCGACCAAGGCCGCCGAGCCATCCGCAGAGATCGCCACGGGAAACACTTCTCTACCTTGCCCCACCGAACCATAGCTCGTCGGAAGCATGTCACGCGTCACCCAGCCCGTCGGAGTTCGGACACTGCGAAACGGCGAAACGCCGAGACCCTTGGAGATCGCCCCGGTCCCTGGTGGTGTGGCCTGGGACGCCCAGAGCACCGCTGAGCCATCGGCTGAGACGTCAAGCGGGGAAGACACATGCCCGGACAAATTCCCACCAGGTTCAACACCACCCCCCAGCGAGTTAGCTTCTAGGACGATGAATTCGAGCGAGTGTTGGATATATACGGGCCAGCCTCCCATATCAGGAGGGGAGACCAGCTCGTAGACGCGGTCGGAGCCGGGAATCTTGCCGGTGACTTCAGCCTGCGCGGTTGGAGTAAAAAGGAGACAAAGAGCTACGAGCGTCACGGTGGTGGCGAGCCGCAACGCACCACGCCCTCTCAACGAAGGCGGACCACTCCCTGTGGCGCGGAGCAGACCACGGAGCGCCGCGAAGAAACCGGTCTGCGGAGTCGGAGCGGTCTTCGCGATGTGCTCTGTGGATGTCACTTGTTCTCCTCGGTTGGGGTGCCGTGTGTTGGGTGTGGGTCGTCGCACGCCCGATAGAAGTCTTTGCAGGCGCGATAGAAGTCGTTGCAGGCGCGGTTGAACTGGCGCCGGAGGCGCTCGTCGTACTCGGGCCCGGCGGAGCCGATGCGTTCGAAGCGAGCGATGATGCGGTCCACCCTTCGCCGGATGTGATCCACCTGCTGCGAAGCCGCAGTCGGGGTCACACGCTGCGCGAGCACGCGAACTTGGTTTGTCAGTGTGCGAACTTGGTTGGTGAGCTCGCGTTTGGTGCGGCGGTTGGGCTTCTCAACGGCGGGGGGCGTTGCGAAGCCCTTCTCGCGCGTGCCGGCGAACCCGACCCGCTGGCGCAGGCCGGCCGTGTTGCCGTGGGTTATAGACGGCACGGGTTGCCTCCCTGGTGGGGAATTAGTGGGCGTGCTTGCGCCAGGTCGGACCTTAGGACGGGGCAGAGCGGTCGGAAAATGCGCCGGCCGCTCGTATAGGTCCATGAACAACGTCCATAGGACCCCGAGGAGGAAGCAAGGTGCGAAACCGCATCAGGCATGGAGTGTTCGCCCGAGCCGTACTTTCTATGCCTTGACTTATCGGGCCACCCCCCGCACGCGAATGTCGGACGCGTGAGACCACCCTCGCTCGAGCTTCCAGCCCATCTGCAATGAAAGTCTGGGCCCGCAGCGAGCGTTAGATAGTCACCGACGATGTCAGTAGAGACCCCCAACCCGACCGAATCCATTGAGTACGCCGCGGAACTCCTCGCGTACCGCAAGGCGACCGTCGAGCTGGCCGCGAGGCTGATCGGGCTCGCTACCGCCCTCGTCGCGCTCCTGACGACGATCATCGCGGTCGCAGGCGCTCTGGCCATCGCTCTCTTGCGCTGAGCGGGTCGGAGGGAATCAGGAGAAGCCATCACCGTTTGGCTTTCGGGGCGCCCCTGGTATGTGCGCTGGGCTTGGGTTTGACGAGGGTGACGTTGACCTTGGCGCCCGCGGTGAGCGTGCTGCCGGCCTTCTGGGATTGGCCGTAGATGCGTCCGGCGGCGGTTCGGCTGTGCCTCTTGACCGTCGTAGTCCTGCCGAGCGCGCAGTGCGCCTGTTGGAGTTTGCCGCGGGCCTGGGTGACGGTGAGGCCCTTGAGGTTCGGGACCTTGCAGACGGGCGGTGGCGGCGGGGTGGTCGAGGTTTTGCCGGCGGGTGGGGCTGGTCCACCCGCCGCGGTCGCTGGCTGGGTGGTGAATGTCTGGTCGGCGCCGTAGGTCGCGCCCGCTTCGTTACCGGCGATGAGGCGGTAGTGGTAGGTCGTGGCCGGCGCGAGGCCGGCGATGTCGCCGCCAACGCTCTGGGCACCCGCTGCCGAGCCGGCGTCGACTTCGGTGGCGCTGGTGGCGTACTGGGTTGTGGTGCCGTACTGGAAACGGTAGGCGGTGTCAGAGCCCTGGGGGTCGAGCTGGCCAGAGAGGTGGGCGGTCGACTGGCCGATCTGGGAGGCCGGGCCCGTCGTCACGGCCGGGGCGATGCCGTAGGTGGTGAAGCTCCGGTCTTCACCGGGGGCGCTGGTGCCGCCGCCGTTAGAGGCGATCACACGGTAGTGATAGATCGTGTCGGGTTGCAGGCCCGAGAGCGCCACGCTGACCGGCAGAGCGCCCTTGGCGGAACCAGCGCCGGCCTCGGAACTCGATCGACCGTAGCTTTCGGTCGGGCCGTAGTCGACGTGAAAGGTCGTCGGTCCCCCTCGAGCGTTGACCGTCCCATGCACGGTGGCGGCCGTCGGAGCAATGCCGGAGGCGCCGCCAGTCGTGACGACCGGCGCGAGCGGGACGGTGGTGAAGCTCCCATCTTCGCCGTCGACCAGCCGGGGAGAGCAGACGACGCCGCCGGGGACAAGGCACAGCGAGCGATCGAACGTACAGAAGCTGCCAACACCAAATTCGCAGCGAACCTGGTTGTACGCGGCGATACGGTAGTGGTAGGTCGTGGCCGGTGTAAGGCCGGTGAGTTCGATCGTCTCGGGCGTGTCGGCGGAGAGGGTCCCGGCGTCGACCCCGGTCAAGGTGCCAGGGACCGCCGTGCCATAAGCGCTGGTTTCGCCATAGTCGAAGAAGTAGTGGGTGTCGGCGCCCAGTCCGTTGATGGTGGCGGCGAGCATCGCCGTGGTCTGAGTTACGACGGTGGGTGCGCCCGTGGAGACAGTGGGCGGATCGGGCGCGGTGGTCGTGAAGCTCTGATCTTCCCCCTCGGTGGTACCGAAGGAGTTGCTCGCGGCGACGCGGAAGTGGTAGGGAGTGCCGATCGCGAGCCCGGTGAGACCGGCTGAGGCGGCTTGGTCGGTGCTGCCAGCGCCCAGGTCGGCGGGCGAGCAAGGAGCAAGGGCCGCAGTGGAGTAGCCGGTTTCGTTGAAGGCCACGGTGGTGACGTATTCGAACTGGCAGGTGGCGTCAGCGCCGTTCGGGTTCACCTGCGCTTCGAGCTTCGCGCTGGTCTTGGTGAGAGCGGAGGATCCCTGAGAGTCGACGAGAGGCTTGCGAGTCGGGGTCGCGAACCCGAGGTCAGACCCGTCGGCGGTCCCGGCGGTGTCGGTCGCGACGACACGGAAGCGATAGGCCGTTTCCGCGTTCAGCCCGGTCGGTTCGGCTGAGACGGCGGTCGAGCCCGCATACGGGGTCGCCGGGGCACACGACGCGGTTTTGGTTTCGGGCCCGGTGAAGCCGTGTTCAGCGAAGTCGGCTTCGGTGGTGTAGTCGAAGTGGCACGCGGTGACTTCGCCGTTGCCGGCCGGGTCGACGTGACCATGCAGCATCGCGGTCGTCGGGTGGACTTCCGTGGCGGCTTCGGTGGCGAGCACGACGGCGACCAAGGTCGTGAACGTTTCATCAGCCCCTTCGCCGCTACCGATCGAGTTCGACCCGACGATCCGGAAGTGATACAGGGTGGCCGCGGTCAGACCGGAGACCACCGCACTGACGGGCTGGTCGGTGGTTTGGGAGGTGTCGATCGCCGGGCACGGCGCTTCCTGCCCCGCGGTGACACTTGCGTACTGGTCGACTTTGAACTGGCTGTCGGGGACATACTGGAAGTGGCATTGCGTTTTGGGGTCACCGGCAGGGTTGATCGTCGCGTTGAGCGTCGCCGTGACGGCGCCGACACCGGTGGCGTTGCCGGTCGTAAGCGAGACCGCGTTGGGAGTCAGGAGCGTTTCATCGGCGCCCTGTTCTGAGCCGTTCGCGTTTGAGGCGACGATTCGGAAGTGGTAGGTCGCGCCCGAGGTAAGAGCCGTGACCGCCGCCGTGAGCGCGTGATCGCTTGAATCGGCGAGCCCCGTCGGGTCAGGGCTGCAGGGCGCTTCCTCGCCGGCGGTCACGCTCGCGTACTGGTCGGCTTCGAACTGGCTCTGCGGGACAATCTCGAAATGGCACGCGGTGACCGCCACCCCGGAGGGGTTGAGCGTCGCATTCAGCGTCGCCGTGGAGGCCGTCAGGTTCGACGCCGCGCCCGTCGTGAGCGTGGGCACCACCAGCGACCCGAAGATGTCAACGACTCCCTGGTTGGCGTCCGCGGCGTACACCGCGCCGGTCGAGCCACGGACACCGAGCCCGTACACTTCCGTTCCGAGCGCGGGCGAAGCGTCAGAGCCAAAAGAGCCGATAGGCGCACCCGTCGCGTCATACTCGCCGATCGCGTGGCTGTTACCGACGAACACGTGCCCGCTCGCTGGGTCAACCGCGACGCTGTTGGGGCCGCTCGTTGAAGGCAGCAGGCCCCCGACGCCGATCGTGCTGCTCGGCGCGCCCGTTGAGTCATATACCGCGACGTGCAGGCCGTTAGCGACAAACACGTCGCCCGCGGCGTCGACCGCGAGGGTCTCCGGGACGCCGATCACCGGGAACTGGCGCAGGAACGCGCCGTTTTCGTCGAACACGGCGACCACGCTGTGGGCGTTGTCCGCGACGTAGAGGTTGCCCGTGGCGGGGTCCACCGCGACACCCGTCGGGCTGAACGACGTGCTTGCGGTCGCCGAACCGTCCAGCGACCCAGGGGTCGCGAGCGAGCCGAACGCAGTCACGAGCGTGCCGGAGGACGTGAACTTGTCCACCACGTGATGGCCGAAATCCGCGACATACACATCGCCCGCGGACAGGCCCGCGCTGTTATCGACCGCGACGCCATAAGGCTCGGAGAAGCTCGTAGCGGACGTCGCGGCCCCCGTCAGCTCACCCGAGGAGCCGAAGGCGGTGACCGGCGCGCCGGAGGCGTCGAACTTGTCGATCGCCTCATGACCGACGTTCGACGAATAGAAAGACCCGTCGGACTGATCGACACCCAAACCCAGCGGGGAGGACAGCGTGCCCGAGCCCGCCGCAGAGATGAACGGGTGCTTCAGCGCGGCCAAGGCGGGGGTGGCGGTGAACAGGAGGACGCACGCCAGCGTGCAGAGGAGGGTCGCAGCGAGACGGGGGGCGCGAGTGGGAAACGCCTCTTGTGCCATCGACGGGCTGCGGTATAGCCTGCATAGCAATGACACAAACATGCGTAATTTCACTCGCTTTCGTGGACTTCAGAGATCGGTGGGATGGTGGCGTTACGGCGCGCTTGGGACTGGAACGCGGTGGTGGCGGGGGTGCGGGGGGTTTGTGTGGGCGCGTCAGGTTCTCCCGCCTGCCCGCCCCCGACCGTATTCACTGTTGTGGAGGGAACGGTACAGGCGGCTTGAGACGGGAGAGTGGCGCGGACGGTTGGTGTGAGCGCCGCAGGTTCTCCCGCCGCCCCGCCCCCGACCGTATTCACTGTTGTGGAGGGAACGGTACAGGCGGCTTGGGACGGGAGAGTGGCGCGGGTGTGGGGAGAGGTGACAGTGGTGGTTGGGCTGAGTGGTTCAAGTTCTCCCACCGACCCGCCCCCGACCCTACGCTGCGCTTGGGAGGGCACCGTAGCGGTGCCTTGGGATGGGAGAGTGGCGATGGACGGCGCCGGTGTGACACGTTGGGCGGTTTGCTCTCGGCACCCCGAAGAGTGAAGCGGGCTCGGACTCGTACATGTCCCTCCGGTTTGCGGTGTGGCACGCTCTCCCACCGCCCCGCCCCCGACCCTACGCTGCGCTTGGGAGGGCACCGTACCGGTACCTTGAGACGGTTCAGTCGCGCCGATCCGGGTCGCGTCATCCGTTCCCTCGCTCGAGCGTCCCGTCCCAAGCTGCCCGTACCGTTTCCCCATTCGCTCATGCTCTACGTCCAGGTTTCCTGTGCCCACCGCGTCAGTTGGGGGCCATATGCCGTCCGAGCGAGGTTCACCCGCCTGCTGGAGTTCGGGTGCAGGTTCAGATACGCGTCCCGGCACCTTCGCCGCCGCGCTGCGCAGCTGTACCGCTTGTTTGGCTGTCACCCGCGCACGGAAGTCCACGTAGATGCGCTCGAAGCTGCGCCTCAGCTGCGCGTCGTGCTCAGTCCCGGCGGACCCCACCTTCGCCCAGCGGCGTTTCACTGTCACGAGCCCCCGCGCCGCCGCGAGCACGTCTGGGTCGCTTGCGAGCGCCCGTGCTTCATTGATCAGGATGCGCTTATTACGGCGGTTGGACTTTTCGATCGCGGCCGGGGTCGCGAACGGGTCTGCCCGTGTGCCGCGGAACGCGACATCGCGCCGGCCGTGGTTGGTGCGGTTCGGGGTCACCGAGGGCATCAGCGTGTGCCTCCGTGGCCGGTACCGGCGTCCGGTCGTCCCGCCGGCCCGCCCCCGACCCTACGCTGCGCTTGGGAGGGCAGGGTACAGTCACGTCGGGATGGCACCGACCGCCGTCCGCGAAGCCGCTCGTCGGCGATCGAGCGAAGCATCCCAAGCTGGGCGTAGCCTCGCCGCACCGCGCTTGGAGTGACGACGGCATCTGGAGTAACACAGTGAGGTTCACCTATTTGTCCCCTGAGAGCCGGTTCCAGAGGCAGCTGCGCAGCGCTCCAGGCCGTGACCGCATCGACAAGTGCTGGGCGTCGCGGCCGCCTGGGGCGGCGACCGCGACGCCCATCGACTCGGACGCCAAGACCCCGGCGCCGAGTTCCCTCAGCCGACCCCCGGAGAGGTACGCGAGGAGCGGCCAAGCTGCTGAAACAAGTCGTGGCGCCGCAGGCGCAAGGCTCCGCGGCTGCGACGTCCGGGAGCTCCAGCTCGAGGCAAAGGCCGCGTTCCCGCGAACGTCGCCCACGAGGTATGAACGCGAGCGACGGCCAGGGCTTCACCGACCCACGCCACAGATACGGGGCACCGCGGCGAGTAGGGATGGTCGCCGCGGTGCCCCGGAGGTCCGAGGCGGGAGGAGGTGCGCTCGGCCCCCTCGAGCTCCGGGCAGAGGCGTCAACCGCCGGAGCCCAAGGCCTAAAGAGGAATGCGGTGTCGTGCTGTGACGGCTCCATCGCGCCTCGTCGACGGCTCGAGGGGCCGTGGAGGGCCAACGTGAGTGCCGTCGCAGACCCGGACCGCACCATGAGTGAAGGTGACCAAATCGCGTGCGCTGGTCGAGTGGTCGGCGCAGTGAGATCGCCGGCTTCACCTATCTGTCCTCTCAGTACGGCCCCGGTGTCGAGGTGGAGATAGGACACGGTGTGAATGTGAGCGACCCCCTCGGCTCCGAGCTCACCCCCTGCGGTGGTGGAGAGCGTCCACGCCGCATGGCGTCGAGTGTGACGCCGGGCCAGCCGCGGGATTCCGGAGCGGACGAAGACACAGGCGGACCGACACCGTGAGTGATTCGCTTGCGCTCGCTCGCTGTGCGAGTTACACGCGCAGGACGACAGCGTTTGGCGGCGACACTTGGGGTGTCGACGGATTGCGACAACCGCCGTTCGCGGCTGCCAGCCGCAAGCGTCAGTGGGTGTTCGTCGCGCGCCAGCTAGGCGCAGCCCTGTATATCCCTCCCCGGACATCAAAGCCATCATCCCGCCGCCCAAGGCCGATAGCTAGCCATGGGGTAGAAGATTCTATGGCTTGAGCGGCTCTCGGCCTCGGGTAGCGCCGCTTGGTTGTAGGACGTGTGAGTCTTCCCCGGCGGATCGGCCCATGCACGACGGTTTCATGACCACGCGTGCTGCGCGTGCGCTAGCACGGCGTGGGAGCGCGATCGCGTGGACGTCGCCGCGCGCGGCGTCAGTCGTCCGAGCCGACCGTCGTCGCGGTCGGGTAACGGTCGCTGTATCCGTTCGCTGCTCGCACGCGGTGCGAACCGCGGCCGCGCTCGCGACGGCCCTCGTTTGAGCTCGTGAGCTGGGCTCCTCGGGTGTTGGCGATCGCCGCGGATCCGCTGAATCACCGCGGCAACCGGGTCGGCCGCATCATCGATGCCGACGATTCACCCTCGCGCTCCTGACTTGTCACACATCGACATTTTGCGCCTCACGGTTCGGGTCAGTCCAGAGTTCCGTCTCAAGCCGCTCCTACATTGGACCGTAGTTGAAGAACCCACGGGGACTCCTCGAGAAGGAGTACGGAAACGGGACGACGACACCAGAATTTGCAAGACTCGGCTGCCTGGTTTGGGTCGCCCGGTTGATGATTCCAAGGCGAGCGCGGCCGCGCTCGCCGACTTCGTCGGGCGCGAGCTCGGGCAGGGTGACGTCACCCCCGACCGGCTGATCGTTAATCACCACGCCGCGCTAGAACCCGACGTCGAGGTCAAGATCGGGCTGGGGAACGTCGCGGACGCGTCCGCGGTGATTGGCGGCGCGTTGCTGGGTGAGCGTGTCGATCTTACGTTCGAGACGATCACGCTCGACGCGGATCTGGGCCGGGTCGAGGATCTCGCGGTGCGCGAGGTCGCGGCGGCCACGCACGGAGTCGAGCTCGTCTTCCGCCATTCGCAGGGCGCTGCGCAGGTTGACGCGCTGAACTGCGTGGGCGTCGTGAGCGCGACCGAAGCGCCGTCGTGGCTCGGGGAGCTTCCTTAGACGCTCTAGGAGCTGTGTGCGCTGGGCTTCGAGCGCGGTGGCGCGGGCGTCGAGATCTTCGCTGCGCTGTAGCTGGCGCGTGGGCAGCGCGGCGAGCTGTTCGCGGAGCGGCTCAATCGCCGCCGGCAGCTGCTCGATTGCGAGGTCCTCATCGTCGCGCTGGAGCATCTGCCGCTGCACGCGTGCGAGGATCTCGTCTCTATCCCCGGCGGGAGCATGGTCGGTGGGGGCGAACTCGCCGCGCTCTCCGGAGAACTCGTGGTCGTGGATCAGCAGACGCGTTGTGCCTCGCGCACGGGAAAGAGCTGTGTAGCTCCAGCCGGCGGTGAGGTCTCGCGGAGCGGCGATCACGAACGCAGCCTCGATCGTGGCGCCCTGCATTCCGTGACCGGTCAGCGCGTATGCGTGCTCGACGTGGTCTGCGACGTAGGCGGCGGGCAGCTCGCGCAGGACACCTGAATCGGTATGCATCACTATGCGGTTGGCGTCGAGATCATGCACGGTGCCGCGGGTGCCGTTGTCAACGTCGAGCCGCCGGTCGTTGTGACGGCAGATGACGCGATCCCCGACGGCAACCGGCACGCCGTCGTAGACGCGCTCGGGTCCGAGGGCGCCGTGGCCTGCAAGCAGCTCGCGTGCGCCGTCGTTCAGCGCGGCGCGCGTGTCGTTATCGCGGGCGATCATCACGGCCTGCGGACGGCCGAGGAGCCGCATCGCGCGCTCCCACTCATCGAGCGCCTGTTGGCAGGCAGTGCTCTGGTCGCTGAATGTGTCGATGCGGCCTGTCCGGGTTGCCCATTGCAGATAGACGCGCGGTAGCTGGCTGTGGAGGGCGCCGAGCGCGCGCCGCTCTGCGGGGTCGCGTTGACGCATGACCTCAGTAAGGCGCACCGCGCCGACCGCGCGGCCGACGGCGCCGAGCCAGCCGCCGGCCTGCACCGAGGAGAGCTGACCGGGGTCGCCGATCGCGATCACCTTCGCGCGCGCGTGCTCGGCCCCCTGTAGCAGGCGTGCGCTGGGTCGCGTTGCGGCCATCCCCGCCTCGTCGAGGATCACCACGCAACCCCTGGGTAGCGTGTCTCCGAGCTGCTCGTGGTCGATCAGCAGCTGGTCGAGCGTGCGGGCGGGGATCCCGGCTTGCTCGGTCAGCTCGCGCGCCGCGCGGCCGGTGGGCGCCACGCCAAGCACCTGATAGCCCGCACGCTCGTATACAGCCCGCAAAGCTCCCGCGGTATAGGTCTTGCCCGTCCCCGCAAGCGCCTGGATCACCGTCACACCGTGCCCAGTGGTCACGGCTGTGCGCACGGCCGTCGCCTGCTCGGCGGTGAGCGGCTGGCCCGCCGCGGCGAGCGCGCGCTCCGCGAGCGCAGGCTCAACTAGGCAGGTACTCTCGCGGGCGCGGCCGATCGCGGCGGCGATGAGCCGCCGCTCGCACGCCACCAGCTCGGTTGTCGTCAGCTCCCCCTCCTCGGTTGCGAGCACGTCCTCGCGTTCCTCGAAACGCTCGGCCAGGCCACGCACCTCACCGACAAGCGCGCCCTGCCCTGCCGCCGCGGCGAACTCCTGTAGCACCGGACGCTGATCGAATGTGTTGCAGCGCGCGGTCAGACCGTTGGCGCTCGCCAGGTGATCGCCGAGACTCCGCTCGTCCACCGCGCCTCGCTCGAGCGATCCATGGTCGAGGCGCTCGCGGCCAGCGTGAATCATCTCGCTCACCTCGGCGCGGCCGAGCCCGAGCTCACCAGCCCGGGCTCGCACCTCCTCGCGCCAGGTGTGGGTGTCGATCCCGTACTGCTTGCGTTCGCGCGTGGCGAGCGCGGCGCTCTCCCCTGCGGCCCTCGACCCCAGCCCGATTCCGCCTGCGTCGGCCTCGCGCTGCATCTTCTGACGGCGCTTGGAGAAGTGCGCGATCACCTGCGACGGCACCGGGGCGAGCTCGGCGGCGCCCTTGTGTACCTCTGCCCACTCCAAGCCCAGGCGGTCGCTGACGAGCGCGCGCAGGTGTGCCTGGTAGAGGTAGCCGGCGGTCTTCGCGGCGCGGTAGAGGGCGGTGCCGTGCAGCGCCGTGAAGCGGCCGTCTCGTCCACGCGCGAGGTTCGCGGCCACCAGATGGGTATGGAGCTGGGGGTCGAGCGCCCGGCTCATGCGGTGGCGGTAGGCCGCCGCGATCAGACCACCAGCCCGCTCGACACGCGTTCCCCCGTGTCCCCGGCGAACCGACACGGCCGTGTCCTCGAGGTACTCCAGGGCTGCCCTGACCGCCTCTTCATGGCACGCTGCAAGCGTGCCCGAGATCGCCTCGGGCGCGACGGCGAACAGGACGCTGATCGACTTTGGCGCGGAGAACGTCAAGTCGAGCGCCGCCACCCTCGGGTCGTGCTCCGATGCGCGCAGACGGACCCGCGGATCGCGCGGATCGAGGCCCGCGATCAGCGCACTGAACTGCTCCGCGTTGACGCGACCGGACAGGCCGAGAGCGCGCGCACCGGCGCCGATCCACTCCCCGGGAGCCTCGCCTCGGCCCGAGTAGTAGTCATCGCCGCCGTGAGCAACCTGCTGCTCGTAGTACCGGTGTTGGCCGAGCGCGATCTTGCCGATCGAGAGCATAGGAGTCGCCAAAATAGCAAAGACAGCATCCTTTAGGTGCAACTGTGTGCTGCGAAGCGGAGCGTGAGCGGAGCTGAGCAGCAGGGAGGCCTTTGCTGTTGGCCTGGATGGCCGGTTGGAGCAGGAGACGGGGGCGCTGGGGGTGGCGGTTGTGATGGTGTGGCGTGGGGCTCGGAGCTCGAGCGGAGCTGCAGGCGGCTGCGGCCGCGATGAGCTCGGGCTAACGCCGGAGCAGGCGCGTGAAGAGCTTGGCCGAGACCGGCGATGGCCAGTGGCCGCGGCGATGTGCGTACCAGAGCGTGCCGGCTCCCCAGGCGAGCGCGCCGAGAAGGGCGAGCGCCAGGCAGTAGGCGTAGCCGCCCTGGCTGCCTGCCGCCCACGCGACGGCCCACGAGCACCAGCCGGCGAGGCGCGTGAGGGTCGGGCCGAAGCGCCAGGCGAGCCAGGCGAGCGTGGCGAGCAGGCCGAGGATGGTGATGGCGGTGGCGAGGGGGGCGGCGCCGATGGGGAGTGACACGCGATCTGGTGTACCACGGACTTGGGATGGCGTGCTCGGCGCGCGGGGCGGCGTGCTGGAGTGGGCGCGCGGACGAAGGCCGGTGTGCTCATCCGACGAGCCCCGGCAGACCCGGAGAGAGGCGCTCGAGTGGTAGGTCAATGCATGCCTGCTCCCAGCGACTCGCGAGACCATCGAGCGGTAGAAGGTCGGCTAGCGCCTGGCTGGAGCACCAGCCGACGATGTGACCGAGACGCTGGTCGATGTTCTCGACCACGCATGCGACGAGCGCCCAGTCGGGAAACCTCGCGCCGGTGTCGGCCTCGTTGCGGCTGAGATGTATCGCCAGTGAGCTCGGGGTGGCGGCGGCGGTCGTGGCCTTGACCTCGAGCAGTCGGCGTGCGCCGGTGACGCGCGGGGCGCGGATGTCGTAACCCAGCTGATCGGACAGCAGGCTGACTCGTTGTACTTCGCGCGCTAGATCGCCGCGGCCCATCGCGCGCAGCTCGCTACGCGCAGCGCCCATCACGAGCTCCTCGCCAACCTCGCCGATCAGCCGCTGCCGTGTGTCATCGAAGCGTCGTTGGAGGTCCATCAGGAGCTGCTCGCGGCGAGCGGCGTCTGGCACGAGCTCTGCCAGCTGCGCGGCGGCGGCCGGTTCCTCCAGGTCCGTGGGCGCGATCACCGCGATTACCCGTCGCGTGAGCGCCGCGAGTGCGTCGGGGGCGGAGCCCTCGAGGAGTTGTGCGAGTTGGGGTGTCGGGGTCAGCTTGCCGTTGCGGTCGACGAGCAGGCCGGCGTCGAGCAGCAGCCGCTCGCCGCGATCCAGGTCGGCGGGGGCAAAGGTCCCGCCGGTGGCGTGATGCCAGTAGGACTCCTCCGCCTCGGCTGCCATGGATCCTCGCTGGTCGACGATGGCGGCGACGTGCAGGGCGGCGCGCGCGACGTGCAGGCTCGGCAGCACCCCGACAGCTGACGGTGCGCTCCGATCAGCCATCGGGGCGCAGGTGGCCGAAGAGCACGTCGAGATCGTCCGGGTCGATGACATCGCCGTAGCCCTCCTCCTCGTCGGGGAGCGCCATCGTCACGAGGTCCTCGTCGTCGAGCATCTGCGAGAGCCGCTCGGCCTTGGTGCGCAGGCGCTGATCGACGGTTTCGTCGATCGTCCCGACCGCGACGAGAAACGTCATCCGTGTGACGATGTACTCCGCGAGCCCTAGCCGGTGGATCCTGTCCAGCGATTGCAGGTAGTGCCCGGCGTTGAAGGTTCGGTCAAGGTAGACGGCGTCGTGGCACTCCTGGTGGAGGCTGACGCCCTCCGACATCGCGGCGGGGTTGGCAACCAGCACAGTGCAGTTGTCGTCGGTGCGGAAGCGGCGCAGCTCGCTGGCGCGGCTGCGTTCCCCATGGCGCGTGGATTCAGCGGGGACATCGCCGCGTACCATCGCGGGCTCGTAGGGCGCGAGCACGTGCTCGGTGAGCTCCGTGAGGTTGTCGACGAAGTTGCTCCAGACGAGTGTCTTGCGCCCGTCGGCGGCGTTAGCCGCGACGAGCGTGGCGAGCTTGTCGAACTTGCTCGGTGTCTCGCGGCGGCTGTACTCGCGGATCAGTTCACCGAGATCGGAGTCGGAAGCGATCGGCTCAAGCGGCCATTGCACGGCCGGGGTGCCTGGCGCTCCGAGCGCAGTTGCGAGCAGCGCCGGGTTCGAGGCGGCCTGCAGCATGTACATGGTGACGGCGCCCATGCGCGCGAGCGTGACCTGATCCCGGCCGCCCGCGCGCAGCGCACGCGCCATGCGCGTGCGAAGTGCCGTGTAGATCTCCGCCTGGAGGTCCTTCATGCCGGTCAGCTCGACGTGCAGGTCGGGTGCCAGCAGTCCGAGCTCGTGCTTGCGGGTTCGTGCGAGCAGCGGACGCAAGCGCTGGGAGATCTGCTGCATCGTCGCCGCGGTCGGCGCGGTCTGCCGGGTGCCAGCCGGCAGGATGCGGCTCGCTTGTTGGGGCCAGAGGAAACTCAGGAGCGCAACAAAGTCGCTGGGGTGCTGCGGCGCGGGTGTCCCGGTCAGAATGTCGCGGCGAACGGCGAGATGAGCAAGGTCCAGGCACGCTGCGCCCCACTCCCCGTCGCGTCCACGCTTCATTCGGTGCGCCTCGTCGAGGATCAGTTGGCAGGGTGCCGCGGCGACCCATTCGGCGATCGATGCGAAGCGTGCGGCGCCGAGCTTCTGATAGTTCACGAGCAGGATCTCGCAGCCGGCACGCGGACGGTTCTGGAGCACCCGCAGATCAGGGGTCGGTTCGAAGCATTCCGCGGCCTCGGTGATCCAGGCGTCAAAGGCCGACAGCGGCGCGATGACGAGCAGCCGCTCGATCCCGCGGCGTTGCCGTTCTGCCTCGTAGAGGGCGTAGGCGACGGTCGTCTTGCCCGCCCCCGGTACGGAGAAGTTCGCTCCGTGCGAGAGGGCGAGCAGCCGCGCGAGGTCGCGCTGTTGGAAGTCGCGCAGCGGGCGGACGAAGCGGCTGTCCTGCAGCAGCTCCTCACCATCCACGGGCGGGGGGTCGAGCGCGAGCGCCCTGCCGACCTCGTCGTACTCTGCGTCGTGGCGTGCCAGAAGCGCGACGATCGCGTTCGTCGGGTCAAACCCGACCGTGTATGTGCGTAGCGCCTCGGCGAGCCATTGGCGCGCCGCGAGCAGGCGCTCGACGGGAACGCTGACCTGGCGGTCATCGAGCTGGCGTACGCCAGGCGCGATGTTGCGCCCGAGGGCGTTCCAGAGCTCGTCGGGGACCTCGCTGTCGCGTGAGAACTGCGCCCGAGGTGGGCTTCCGGCGAGCCCGACGCGCAGCGTTCCCGCCATCGTCTAGGACCTTGGGATTACGCCAGTCTTGACCAGCGCGGTTTCGAGGTCGCGGCTGGTTCGGGTCATCTTCTTGTAGGCGGCCTCGAGTGTCTTACGGGTGCGTTCGTCGAACTCGGGGTCATTGTGGACCGCGAGCAGCGCCTCCTTCGCGCGCGTGATCTGCTGGGTGGCTCCTTTGACCGCCGTCGATGGTGCCGCGAGCTGATCCTCATCGCGCTGGACGCGTTTCTTGTCCTTGATGCCAACGGTGATCGCGGCCTTGACGGCATCCTTGACTTCGTCCTGGTCGAGCACGAAGTTGGTGCCGGGAACCTCGACGCGCTTGTCTGCGGCGGTCACGACGTCGATCAGGCGCGCGGTATCGACGATCGGCGGCTCACCGTCGTCGTCCTGGCGGCCGTCGAGCAGCTCGACACCGGCTGGCTGGGTGGGCTGGCTGGCTGTGCCGGGCGTCGCGACGAGCGCGTCGGCGACCGGGCCCACCAGCTCGTCGTCCTCCAACGAGGGCAGCATGTAGGAGCCCATGAAGTCGGCGTCGACGTGGCGGATCTGGTGCACCGCGCTGACCCCGACGGCGATCGAGAGTAGAAAGCTCTCCAGGTGCGCGCGGGCGGCCCGAGGGTCGCTCTCGAGCAGGGGCGTGTAGACGCGGTAGAGCTCGCGTAGCTGCTCGAGGGAGATCCGCTCGTCGAAGAACGTCAGCCGTAGCGGCTCGGTCGGGAGGCGCTGCATGATCCGGATCAGGTCGAGCAGCTTCAGGCGCAGCTGCACCTCGGCCTCGCCTTTGCGTGCGCTCTCAGGCGAGATCCGCAGCTCGGTTGCGATCTGCGTGGCGGACATGCCCCGCTTGACAGAGAGCTCCTCGATGAACAACAGCTCGTTGGTCATGGTGTACTCCACCTTCAGCTGCTTTTGCATCTGCAGCCGGAGCTCCAGCAGCGCGAGATCCTCAGGCTTGGCGGTCGGCGGTAGGACGGCTACGCGGATCGAGCGCTTGAGGGGGTCGTCGACCTCCCGCAACGCGACCACACGGGTGTTCGCGTTGATCAGCAGCCCGGTGTGGGTCATCACGCCCGGGTCGGTCTGGCCGTCCTGCAGCAGCGACTGCTTCAGGGCCGAGAACTCCTCCGGCGACCGTGCCGCGCGGACGTGGCGCTCGACCAGCCGCTGCGCGGGCTCGCCGTAGGGGTCCTGGCTCAGGGACTCCCATTCTGGATCGTCCTGTAGCTGTGCGCGGATGCGATGCGATTGCGGATTGAGCAGCACCTCATCAACGCCGAGGCGGATCACCTCGAGCAGCGGCTCGCCGGCTGTCCAGGGCATGTGCACGGTCTCGTGCTTCTCGGGCGGCATCTTGTGCAGCTCCGCCAGCAGCTGCTGCACGCGCGCGATCCGCTCGGATTCCGTGATCTGGGACACGACTGGGGGAGCGTAGCGCCGGGGCTGCCGGAGCGCGCGTCCGCAGATGCTCATACGCTGTGGTGATGTCGAACGCGGCGGCGGCGGTTGACGGGCTGGTGGCCGACGTTCAAGGCCACGCGATCGCGTGCGGCCAGGGTCCCCGCGAGGCGCTCGCGCGCGTCCTGGAGGGACTTGCCGTGAAACCGGCGGACCCTGCTTGGGCGGACGGCCGCGACGTAATCGGCGAGGCGTTCGAGCGGCTCATACCCACCGCGGGCAGGCGGCGGCTCGGGCAGTTCTTTACGCCGCTGTGGGCTGCCCGGCCGATGGCCGAGTGGCTGCTGGCTGAGAACCCGAAACTGCTGCTCGATCCCGGCGTCGGGTCTGGCTCCCTGATGATCGGGGCCGCCAGCGCGCGCAAAGAGAGCGCGACGCGCCTGCTCGGCCTGGATGTCGACCCGCTGGTGCTCGCGATGGCCGCCGCGACGCGAGATCTCCGCGGGATCCACAAGCTCGAGTTGCGACGAGCCGACTTCCTGCTCGACGACCTCGCCGAGCGGCCGCAGGCGATCACGTGCAACCCGCCCTACACGCGCCATCAGGACATCCCAACCGAGTCGAAGGCGGCGATCCATGACGGTTTGACATCGCGCCTCGGGCGAAGCGTCAGCCGGCTGGCGTCCTTGCACGTGCTGTTCCTGTTGCGAGCACTCGAGGTCGCCGACGACGACGCCCGGATCGCGTTTCTCACGCCCGCGCACTGGCTGGACATGAACTACGCCCGCGAGATCAAGGCGCTGTTGCTTGAGCGCGCGCACGTCGAGGCGCTGATCAGCTTCCCGGTGAAGGACCGCATCTTTGACCACGCCATCACGACGGCGGCGATCACGCTGGTCCGCAAGGGCGCAGACGCGGCGGGCCCGACGCGCCTCGTGCAACTCAGCTCACGCGACTCGACCGAGACAGGCCTACGAAACGCGATTAACGGGGCAGGTCGCTCGCGAGCCATGGTTCTCCGGAGCGATCGTCGCTGGAGCGGCCCGACCCGGGCGCCTCAACCCAAGGGTGCCGTGAGGCTCGGGGATGTCGCGCGCGTGCACCGCGGTATCGCGACAGGATATAACGCGTTCTTCGTGCTCAGCGAGGGACGGCGTGTGCAGCTCGAGATAGACCACCGGCATCTGGTGCCGTGCGCCGGGTCACCGCGGCATTTCGCTGGCGAGACGCTAACCGCGAAGGATCTCGCGGCGATGGAGGACTCGATACCGCGTTGGTTGCTGAATCTCAAGAAGGCGCCTCGGTCGGGTCCGCTGGCGTCCTACCTGCATCATGGCCGCGCCCGGCTCGGTGTGCGCGACCGCACCCTCGTCCAACAACGAATGAAGGCGGGGCGGAAGTGGTTTGAGGTCGAGCTCGAGATGTCGGCGCCGATCCTGTTTCGCTATCTGAACAGCTCACACGCGCGGTTCGTGCGTAACCTCGCCGGCGCTGCGCCGCTGAACAACTGGCTCGTGATCAGTCCCAAGCTGGGCGTGGAACCCGACGAGTTGTTCGCGGTGCTGCAGGAGCTCGGCCACTCGACGTCGCTGGCGAGCGGCTCTCGCCACTACGGCAAAGGGCTGTGGAAGCTTGAGCCACGGGAACTTGATGCTGTTGCACTTCCCCGCTCCGCCTTGCGGCTGATCTGAACGCCGCGGCGTCGGCGGTCGCAGGTTCGCAGGGCGTCGCTAAGCGACGGGCGAGCGAGTGGTGTTTCGCCGCAGTCAGTCAGGACGCACCCCGAGCCGGTTTGCTATTGCCTGTGCCCACCCGTCACTGCATAGCTGCTCGATGTCACCGCGGCGCAGCAGCTCGGCGAGAGTGTGCGCGTTTCCTCTGCACGCGACGGGCTCGTAGATCGAGACCCTCACGACCCGCCGAGGTCCCACCGTGGAGGTGAGATCCTTGATGAAGTCGTAGAACGCACGCTGCTTCCAGCGCGGCGCCCCACTGCCGCTGAGCTCGGGCCGCCGCCCAGCCGGACCGAACTCGCGTTCGGAGGACGGCGTGGTCCAGTACCCGCCGTATGTGAGGCAGGCGGCCTCGTAGTTGGCGCACAACTCGCGATACGCGCCGGTGTCGACGTGGTCCAGGTGTCGATAGACCGGCGAGGCGAGGGTGAGTGTGCGGAAGCGGTTGAAGTGATTCTCCTCGTCGAGCTCGACCACAACCTCGCCGATCTGCAGGTCCCAGGGTCCGGGGGCGACACGTGGCTGCTCGTGAACGCCGCCCAGCATCCGATAGACGCGAGTCACCTCCTCGGCGACGCCGGCCGCGACAAGGTCGTCCCAGGCGGGCCGCGGGACGGTCGGCTTCTCGCGCACGTCGGCGACGCGTGACAGGAGTGCCTTGAGGTTGCGTGCTCGTTTCCCGCTGCGGGCCATCGGCTATTGGGGGTCTGCGTGGACTTTCGCGCTCTACGGCGGGTCGCCTGGTGATCGCGGTGCAACCGCTGAGGACGAGCGCGGTGTCAAACGGTGGGCCCTTCTGCCCGGCTGATTCCGTTTTCTCTTCTCACCTTGATGTGTAGGTCGCAGTACTCGTAGATGTCGTCGGTGTGGGAGATGACGAAGATCTGCTGGAACTCACTGCGGGCAAGCTCTGCGAGCTGGCCTATGAGGAGCCGTCGCCGGTCGAAATCCTGGCTGCCGAAAACCTCGTCGAGGATCACGAATCGCGTTTCGACACCGCGTTGACGAGCGAGCGTCCGCGAGAGTGCGAGCCTGAGGCACAGTGATGCGAGATCCTGCTCTCCACCGGAGAAGCGCCTGAGTGGGTGCAGCTGTCCGGCGTCAGCGACCTGCAGCAGGTAGGAGTCGGTGAGACGGATGAGCGGGTAAGTGCCACCGGTCACCTGCTTGAGCAGATTCGACGCGTCCCGTTCGAGGGTCGGGCGCGCTTGGCGGGAGTGGTGCTCACGGTAGTCGGAGAGCGCCGCCGCAACGGCGGCGCGAAGATCGAGCTCGCGTCGCTCGCTGTCGGCGCGCTTGATCAGCTTCCGCCCCTCAGCGAGCCGGGTACGAGCCGCGGCGACCGACTGGGACTCGAGCAGGATCTTCTGTTTGGCGACGTCCAGCGCGCCGCGGGCCTGCTTGAGCTCCTCGGTCAGCCGGTCGCGGTCGGCGACCGCTTGCTCGTGCGCGCCTGGTTCAACCTCCACCTCGCACACCAAGGCGCGTAGCTGCTGGGTCTTTGTGTGGAGTGCGTCGACCAATGGCTGCTGCGTCTCGGTGCGACCGGTGAGGAGCTGGAGCGAGTCGGCGCTCTCGCGCAGAGCGGCGCAACGGCGAGTAGCTTCCTGCGTGCGCTTCAGCTCGGACTGGAGCTCCGCGTGAGCCGCCGGGTCGTATCCGTTACCGGCGGTCTGTCGCAGCTGCTCGGCGTACGTCGCGAGCTGATCCGCGGCACGGGTCTTGCGTTCGTGGGCGTTAGCGCGCCGGACGGCGATCGCGGCGGCCTGAGCGGCTGCCGTCTTTAGCTTCGGGATCGCCTCCGCGAGCTGTCTGTAGGCGGTATCGAGACGATGCTCGGCGGTTGCCGCCTTGCGCGCCCGCGCCGTGGCGGTCGTGACGTCGTCGAGTAGCGCTTGGGCATCTCCGGTCTCCCCGAGTGCTTGGCGCTGCGCGCGAAGTTGTGCGGCTCGCTCCGCGGCCGTTTTGTCGCGTTTGTCTTTGGCTTGCAGGTCTTTGATCGTGCTCGCCAGCGCCGCGACCCGCGTGCGGTGGCCCTCGATCTTCTGTTCGTAGTCGGCGAGGAGGTCGCCGAGTGTGCCCACGAGCGGCTGGTGACATGTAGGGCACTCCGCGGTGTCCGTGTCGCCAGCGCCGAGCAGCGCGTCACGGTGCCTCGTTTCGTGGGCGAGCTGCGCCTCGGCTTCGGCCTTCTGACCGCGCAGCTCTTGCAGGCGCTCTCGCGTGCTCAGAATCTGGGCCTCCACATCAGCGAGCGTTTGTAGCTCGGTATCGATGCCGGCGGCGGATTTCGCGCGCTGGTGTGCGTCGGCCGCTCGGCGCAGTTGCTCCTCGGCCTGCTGGCGTGCCGCGGAGGCGGCACGCAGCTTCTCCCCGACCTCGTTGAGTTGCTGCTGGCTCGCGGCGAGCTTCTGCGCGGGGTCCTCGCCGTCTGCGCTCTCACCGAGGTCGTTCAGCGCGTCTGTCGCTTTGGCGAGCTCTTCCAGTGCGCGACGCTCCTGCCCTCGCAGTGCCTCGATCTGGAGGTGGTTGCGCCTGCGCATCTCCATCTCACGCTCGCGGGCGCTCAATGGCTCCCCGTGCGCGGCGACGGGCTCGAGCTGCGCGAGCTCGGAGCTTGCGTCGTTGGCTGCCTGCAACCGCTGGTGGAGCCCGTCAAGGATCGTCTGCTCGCGGGCGAGCTCGCCCGCTGCCTTCTCGGCGCCTAGACGACGCTTGCTGTGCTCTGTGATTTGTGCGGTCAGCAGGTCGATCCGGCGCGTTGAGTCGTTGAGCTCCGCCTCCATGCGAGTGACGTCAGCTTCGAGCTGGGCGATCGCCGGCGCTGAGGTCTGCGCTTCGCGCTCGCAACGTTGCACCTCGGCGCGGAGCTCCTTGATGTCGGGAGCCTCCTCGCGCAACGCGCCGAGAAGCGCGCTCTGTTCTCGTGCGTCGGCCGCCGCGATGTCTGCCGCTCTACGCAAATGCTCAATGCCGAGGAGCCGCTCCAGCTGGTCGCGCCGCTCGCTGAGGCTCTTCGAGGAGGTCAGCGCCTGCACCTCCTTCTGGCGCGCGTAGAAGGTGCCGGAGAACATGTCCTGTGTCAACCCGAGCTGCACGGCCGCCTCGTGTGAGGTATCGGTGAGACCTCTTGCGATCTCGTGACCTGTCGCGACGTCGGTGAGCCACGCATCCTTACCCTCGACGCGCTTCACGTGGAGCGCACGCCCGGCGATCTCGAACTCCAGCTCGACGCTGCAGTCTTCATCGTCGGCGCCCTGACGCCGCACGCGTTGGGCCCCGGTGCCACGCTTGCCGCCGAACAGCGCCCACTCGACAGCCGCGAAGATTGAGCTCTTGCCCGCCCCGTTTGGCCCGGTGATCGAGAACAGGCCCGACGCATTGAGATCCAGTTCGAACTCGGCGAACGAGCGGAAGTTGGTGCCCTTGAGGTGGTTGAGCTTCACGCGCCGATCTCCTCGGCGGCCCTCGTCACGCAGGCCTCCGCGCGGGCGATGAACTCGGAGGACTCGACACCTCGCGGGACTCGGCGAGAGAGAAAGTCACGCAGGTCTTGGGGCGCCGCGGGGCTGCCGCCGGTTACGGCGTCCGCGAAGGTGGGGTCGAGCTCGAGGTGAAGCGGGTCCTTGAATGCGGCGCTGACCTGACGGTGGTCGATGGCGCCGTAGGCCTGCACGGTGACCGACCGGATCGGCAGCTTGACGATGGCTCCGGATAGATCGTCGCGCTGCGCTGCAGCGACGAGCGCCTCGGTGAGATTCTCGGTCTGCGATGCGTCGACGGCTGGCAGGCAGATGTGTCTGCGGCACGCGACCGGGTGCTTGGTCATGAACCCGTCGTCGAGCGGGTC
>Ga0210409_10000576_pt1 | contig 57250 bp, 61 predicted proteins | sample IncBWH17MmetaG_FD_161649 | JGI IMG/M metagenome (GOLD analysis project Ga0210409, IMG submission 161649) | Forest soil microbial communities from Barre Woods Harvard Forest LTER site, Petersham, Massachusetts, United States - Inc-BW-H-17-M | ecosystem: Environmental > Terrestrial > Soil >... | reverse complement strand
CGGTGGGGCAGTTCCCTTGTCGAAACATCGTGGGTGAAGTCCCCTTCCCGCCGGAAATAGTCATGCTAAATTAGTCTCGATGGCAATCTTGGCCAGACTTCAGGCCCCGGCTGACCCGGGGCATGCAGTGGAATAGTGGAGATCGAACCCGCAGGATCCGATGAAAGCCGCTTGCTCGAGTTGTGGCGCCCAGCATTCTCTACCAGACAAGCAATTGGCGGGTCTCCCCCGCGTGCAGTTCAAGTGTGCCAAGTGCGGGGAAAATACCGTGATCGAAATTCCGCCCAGCCCTGATGCGACCCAGGTGCTGTCGCCCCTGCCGGGGTTTGCGCGCAGCGCGGGCGCGCCCTGGCTTAGGGGAAGCGGCGGCACCGATGAGAGTTCCCTGCAATTGCCCAAAGGAAAGGCCATCGCACTCTCCGTGATCGCGGGTCCCGCGCGCGGCCTTGTCTATCAAGTGGGGAAACCTCGCGTCGTCCTGGGAAGGGCTGACGCCGATATCGTCATCAATGACAAAGAGATTTCACGCTGGCATTGCGCCATTGAAATCAAGGGTGACATCATCCGCCTGCGTGATATGGACTCGACCAATGGCACCTACTTTGCCGAAGAGCGCGTGCGCGTCGCGGAGCTCAAACACCTATCCGAATTCCGCATTGGCACTTCCGTGGTTCTGGTAAGCGTCACCCCGAATCTTGCTGCGCCGCGTTGACCTCCGCGCGTTTCCAATCGGATTGCGCGGGTACTGCAGCCCATATTTCAATCCACCCAAAAGGAAACCAGCGCGGCTCGCGATTGACACGGCGGGGCTGGACAGCTAGTCTTCGGGCAAAATAGAAGGGGGAAAATGCTCGGTTGGCGCAACCTGGCACTTCGTGTGCCTATTTTCAGCCACTGGCTGCAACGTCAAGACGATGTGTTTGTCGTCGGCGACATTGTCATCGAAGCCCCCAAACCGCCGGTCTCTAAAAGTGTGCGCAAAGCTCTGCGGAACAATGAATATGAAACCGCCGAAATCTATCTCGTTCGCCAATTAGTACGTCCGGGAGACACTGTTCTGGATCTGGGATCCGGGCTGGGCTTAACGTCGATCGCGGCGGCAAAAGCTTCGGGTAACGGGCGAGTCGTGGGCTACGAAGCGGATCCCGTTATCGCTCCTCTCGCGGAAAAAAATGTCCGGAGGAACGGAATGCAAGTGGAAATCCGGAACAAAGCGATTGCCAAAGAAAAAGGGGCTTGCGCGTTTCATGTGCATCGCAGTTTTCCGGCGTCATCTGTTTTTCCGTCCAGGAAATCAAAAAAGATTCTGATTGAGGGCGATTCCTTTCAGGATGTGGTGGATGAGATACGGCCCGACGTGATTGTCTGCGATATCGAAGGCATTGAAAAAGAAGTTTTCACCGGCGCGAATCTGCCATCGGTCCAGCGGATGGTTATGGAAGTCCATCCTCAGATAATCGGTTTGCCTGGCGTGCGCAAATGCGTTCAAGAGCTGACTGCCTCGGGATTTTCTTTGATGGAATCCCTGTGCTTCGGGCAAGTGCTGGTCTTCGATCGCGATGGCTCCTCTTCCTCCATCAAGCCGTACCAATCGGGTCGCCGGTCCGATGGAAAAACGGCGGCATTGCCCAGTGCGGATATGCCATAATTTCAGCCCGCGCCCGTATATTTCGTGCTACCCGGAATTTCGGATTCCCGATGCCCCCTGTGACTGCGATCCTGATTTCATACAATGAGGAACTGGACCTGCCGCGCGCGCTCGCCTCGCTTGCGGGAATTGCCGACGAAATCATTCTGGTGGACTCCGGCTCGACGGACCGGACCTGCAAAATCGCCCGGGAACATGGTGCTCGCGTGTATACCCGCAAACTGGACGGCTTTGCCGCACAAAAAAATTTCGCCGCTTCCTTCTCCTCAAACGACTGGATTCTTTCCATCGACTGCGACGAGGAATTGAGCCCCGAACTGCGTTCCTCGATGCTCGCCTGGAAGCAGCAGACCCCCGGCAAAAACGCTTACGCCTTCCCGCGCATGACGAATTATCTTGGCGGATGGATCCGTCACTGCGGCTGGTACCCCGACTACAAAATATTTCTTTACCGGCGCGATAAGGGGAAGTTCGTAGGCGTGCTGCATGAGCGTGTCGAAGCGGAAGGACCGGCTGGGCGGCTGCAAGGGCATCTTTACCACTACACTGTTCGCTCCTTTGCCGAGCACAAAGCCAAGGTGGAAGCCTATACCAACAGGGCGGCCGAAGACATGTTCGCGCATGGCCGCAGAAATTGGCGCGCCGCCATGATCGTTGCTCCTCCCTGGACATTCTTTCAGAAGCTGGTGTTCCAGCTGGGCGTGCTCGACGGGTGGCGCGGATGGTTGATCGCCTGGATGTCCGCGAAATACATCTACGCCAAGTACCGGAAACTGGGCCGCCTGCGCATGGGCCAGAAACTGACGGAGCGATCGTGGCCGAATCCCGGCGAGGCTTGAGCGTGCGCCCGCTGGTGGTGGACCTCGGCCGGGACTTTCGTGGCGGGCAGGATCAGGCGCTTCTGCTCTTGCGCGGTTTGCTCAAGCGCGGGCACGCTCCCCAATTGATCACACTTGGCGATTCTTTGCTGGCTCGTCGTGCAAGAGAAGCGGGCGTCACTGTCCATGAGGTTCCCCCAAGAGGCCGGCGCCTTGCGACATATTTGATGATCCGACGGCTGTTGCGAACCCGCCATGTGGATGTCGTGCATGCCAACGAACCACACGCGCTAACGTCCGCGTGGCTGGCGCGGGCACACCGCTTTGTTCCTCTCGTTGTTTCGCGCCGCGTGGAACTCCCGCTGTCGTCCGATAAATTTTCCATGGCGCGATATCGTGCCGCGAGTCGCGTGGTCGCGGTATCGGATTTCGTGGAGAAATCCATGCGCGGCAGCGGCCTGTCCGCGGACCGCATCGAAATAATTTTCGTGGGCGTGGAAATTCCAGCGGCGGTTTCCTCGGCGGATCGTGAGCTGGCGCGCAAGCGTTTCGCGATTCCGCAAGATAGCGTTTGCCTCGGCAATGTTGCGGCCTTCGTGCCTGAAAAAGGCCACGTGCTCCTCCTGCACGCATTTGCTGAATTGCGCGCGCAGTTTCCGCAATGCGTCCTGCTCCTCGCAGGGGAAGGGCGGGAAAAGGCCAGCCTGCATGCCCTCGTTCGGCAACTCCGGCTCGAAGAGATCGTGAAATTTCCTGGGTTTGTTTCCGATGTCGAAAGCGTGTATGCCGCGACGGATCTCTTCGTATTTCCGTCGCACCAGGAACCTCTGGCCTGCGCGATGCTTTCGGCCATGGCGCATGGACTGCCGGTCGTGGCCTTCGATCGGGGTGGAAATCCCGAAGCTATTGAAGACGGCAAGAACGGCCTATTGGTCAAGGACCTCGACGCCACTGCGCTGGCAGTGGCGATGGCGCACTTGGTAGCGCACCCCCATGAGGCATCCCGACTCGGCAGGACCGCGCGCGAAACAGTCCAGTCTCGCTTTTCTGCGGATCGAATGGCAGAGGAAACACTTCGCTTGTACGAGCGACTTGTGGCAGCAGGTAATAGTCTGAATTCGCGAAGTTGAGCTTTTGCAGCGGGGACCTCAAGGTCATCGAATCACCAGTCACCAATCAACGGTTGCCCATCACGTTTTCTCACTAAAACGCCAAAAGCGCCTGTCATCCCGTTCCCGCGGAATGTCAGGCGCCTCTGGGTAAAACTTTACGCCAGTTGTTTGCCTTCGCGTGTCCCTCCTATCCTTGCAGCGGTTTCCCTGAGCCGACTGGGGCGTTAACCACCCACCGGCCAGTGGGCTCTAGGAACTCAAGTCCGATGACAAACCCTTCGCGGTGCGGGCGGCAATAGGCCACGCGCGCCAGGGTACGGAAATTGCCGGGCAGCGATTCGAAGTGCAATGTTTCGTTGGGCCGCCAGCGGCGAACGCTGGGGACCCGCGCGCCTCGTGAACTGACGTCTTCGGTGAACGTCGTCTCCATATGGGAGGCGGATTGCTGCCCGGAAATATGAACTGCCACGGTCATCGGAATCCTTTTTTCAAGTCGTTCGACAGGAAATGTTTGCGGCATCGTTTCCCTCAGTAATCCGGCGCGCCCCACGCTGCGGCGGACTGGCACCCGGTTTTCTTTATAAACAGGCCGCGATACGCGCCAGCGCCCGAATCCCATCCGGCCGTCGCTTCATTCCGTACAGGGCCCGGTCGGCAGCATCAAATAGCGAGTCAATCGTTTCCCCGTCGCGCGGAAAAACCGCGGCGCCTACGCTCACCGTTACGTGCGGGTGTTCCCCGTCCTTGGCCAGGCGCTCGCAAATGCGCCGGCTTACCGAGGCGGCCGCTTCCTCGCCCGCTTCCGGCAACACCACGGCAAATTCATCGCCGCCGTAGCGAGCCGCGGTGTCCATGGCGCGGGAATGGATTCGAAGAACGCTGGCCAGGCGGCAGATGGCGCGGCTGCCGACCAGGTGCCCGTGCAGGTCATTGATCACCTTCAGACCGTCCAGGTCGAGCAACAGGACGGCAAACGGGCGGCCGGTGCGACGCGAGCGCTGCATTTCCGTTTCCATGACATTGATCAGCGTGCGGTAGTTCGAAAGGCCGGTCAGCGAGTCCGTCACCGCAAGCAGGCGGACCTGATCGAACAATCGCGCGTTGTCCAACAGCGCCCCGCCCAGGACGATGGCGTAGCTGCCTACTTTCAGGAATTGGGCTACAGTGAACGGCGCGTCCAGCAACCTCTCGGATTGCGTCGCCAGGACATGGCAAGCTACGTTCATCCACAGGGCCAGGCAAAACGCGCGGTCAACCGGGGTGGCGTGACGCCGCATTCTGCGGCCAAATCCAATCGCGGCAATGGCAAACAGGATCGCCGGCAGGAGATCCCCCGGCCTGGAAAGCAGGGCTTTGGGGTGCATAGCGGGTTCCAGGGGAGACCCGAAATATGCGGCACTGGTCATATAGGCCACGATCACCACTACGAGAAGCGATATCGCAATCTCCCGGCCCGGGTCGCGCGAATTCGGCACACGCCTTTCGACTACGAGCGCGGCAATCAGCACCAACGCCAGCAATGTCCGGCTCACCATCCACGCCAAAGGCACATGCATCTGACTGAATGCGCTGGCAGCTAAAATGTCGTAGAAATTGAAGGTCGCGACGGTTTCGATCACGCCGGAAAGCACGAATCCGAAAGCAAGGATCAGCGTCAGTCGGTCATGCGTGCCGCGAAAACGCACCAGGGCGTTCGCGGCGAACGTGAAGCAGAGCAGGCTGCCGACAATTTGCAGGTAGGAATACAGGATGGGTTCAGAGGAAAAGGGAAGGTGGCGCAGCCAGGCAGCCAACGCCAGAACCGCGACCCCGCCGGTAATCCCCAAGAGCCACCGGAGACGCCAAGTCAATGACCGAATTTGATTCCACACGCTCACTGCTTCCCCAGTTCAGCAGTTCCATGGGCCCCATTTCGTACTGCATTACAAGGGAAGCAAGTTCAGAGCCTTTTTAGAAAAGATCTGGCCACTTTTGTAAGCGATTGAAAATAAATAACTTGCATATTGGGCGCGTTGGATGACGTTCCGAGACGGAAAGACTGTTCCCTGAGAATCGGTAGAAACGTAACCGGGACTCCAACGGCCTTCCCAATCCGGCACACACTAGTAGCTAATTTGACACTACCCAAGCGTCTGGTTTGGGGCTGGATTAGGAATTTATAATCTTGACGGTGCTGGCTTTAGCCCCGGAAACGCCAATCTCCCGATTGGCGGGTTGCGCGACGCCAGTCGGGAGATTGGCGTTCCTGGGCGATGTCATCATTCGTGACTCAAGCCCAAGCTAGCTGGAAAGAGGAGTCAGGGCTTGGGCGGCGATGGTGGAAGGTCCCGGGCTTGCTGCTTGTCTTGGAATCCTGCTGTCTTGTGAGAGCCATCGCAAAAGGGCTTGTTTGCGGAGTGACCGCAACGGCAAAGCGCCACGGCTGTCCGCCCGCCGAGGCCGTATGGCTTGCCTTCCATGTCGACGAGTTCGACTTCCCCTTCGACGCGCAAGGGGCCGTCGCTGCGGACGGTGATTTTTGTTGGTGGCATTCGCGCTCCAAGATGCCGGACTGGGCGCTCCGGCGAGGCCGCGGGCTGCGCAGGAAAGCGGAGCCCGCAAATTTCTTTTAGTATTTCGGCATCCTCGGATCGACTTCATCCGCCCATGCCAGGACGCCGCCCTTCAGGTTCCACAGTTTTTTGAAGCCCGCCGTTTGCAGGAAATGGATGGCATCGGCCGAGCGCTTTCCGCTGCGGCAGTGCACCACCATCTCGACGGAACTGTCCAGCTCGTTCACGCGGCGGGGCAGCTCGCCGAGCGGAATTAACTTCCCATTTAAGTTGCAGATCTGATATTCATGCGGCTCGCGCACGTCCAATATGAACAGCTTTTCGCCGCGGTCCTGCCTCCTCTTCAACTCCGTCGCCGTAATTTCGGGGATACCATCGGTCATTGCAGGGGCCTCCTCACCTCGAATTCCGCAAAATTCCTCATAATCAATCAGTTTGGTCATCGTCCGGTGGTCGCCGCACATGGGGCAATCCGGATTCCTCTTCAACTTCAGTTCCCGAAAGCGCATGGCCAGGGCGTCAAACAGCAGCAGCCGTCCAACCAGCGGCTCTCCCGTGCCCAGAATCAGCTTGATGGTTTCCATGGCCTGAATCGAGCCGACGATTCCCGGAAGCACGCCCAGCACACCGCCTTCCGCGCACGATGGCACCAGCCCCGGCGGAGGCGGTTCGGGATACAAGCAGCGATAGCACGGCCCGCCCGGATATCCGAAGACGGTCGCCTGTCCCTCGAACCGGAAAATCGAGCCGTACACATTCGGCTTGCCCAGCAGGACGCAGGCATCGTTGACCAGAAAACGCGTGGGGAAATTATCGGTCCCGTCCACGATGATGTCGTAATTGCGGAATAATTCGAGAGCATTGTCGCTGGTCAGCCGCGTTTCGTACGACACGATATCAATCGCCGGATTGAGCGCTGAAAGACGCGCTTTGGCGGCTTCGGACTTGGGCTTCCCAACGTCCGCCGTGGTGAACGTCACCTGACGCTGCAGATTCGAGGAATCGACCACGTCGAAGTCCACAAGACCCAGATGTCCCACGCCCGCGGCGGCCAGATACAGTCCGAGCGGGGCCCCGAGGCCTCCCGTGCCGATGGTCAGCACGCGGGCACGCTTCAGCTTGAGCTGACCCTCCATGCCCACCTCGGGCATGATCAGGTGCCGGCTGTAGCGCTGAATTTCTTCTCTGGAAAGTTTGTTTTCCTGTTGCTGCATGGTATCAGTCGGAATTGCCACGGACGCTCTCCTCTAAATTCTTCCCACTAATCCGCGGACTTACTTGCCGTCACCGCGGGAACCGCCGGCGATGGAGGGCACAATGCTGATCGTGTCGCCATCCTTGGTGCGCGTGTTTTCCTTGTCCAGAAAACGGATATCCTCGTCGTTCAGGTATACGTTCACGAAGCTGCGAATTTTTCCGTCGTCGGTAAAAAGATGCTTGCGCAATTCGGAAAAAGTACCCGTCAGGCTGCCGAGCGCCTCGCCCACCGTGGCCGCGCTGCACTCAATGCTGGACTGCTTTCCGGTAAATTGGCGAAGCGGCGTCGGAATCATAACCTTTACAGCCATACGGTCTGTTCCTCCTTGCTGGACTCAAGCGGCGGCTTGCGGACCGCCAGAAACATAGCCTGTGAAGCGCGGAGCACGCCTGACAAACCATTACATCGGATGCGCGGACAGCAACTCAGGGTTCAACCGGGAAGCTCAGCCCTGTTTCCCCTGTCCCGCAACCCGTTCCGGAACAACTACTTCCGGCTGAAACTTGGAGCGGTCATCCACTAATTGCCAGGACGTCAAATCCTTGGGCACCCCGGCGTCCACGCTCACGATGACGTAGCTGTACCACGGCCAGGCATGCTCGCGGTCGAACTCGCTCGGCCGGGCGGGATGATCCGGATGAGAATGATACCACCCCAGCAGGTCGAGTCCACGCTCGGTTGCGGCGCGTTCGGCGGCGCGAAAATCTTCCGGCGTAATCGAAAAGCGGTTGCGCGGGGAATCGTCGCGGCGGTTGATCAGCGGAAACAGGGCGCGCACTTCCCGCCCCGCGGCGTCGTTATCCGTTCCAAGCATCGCGCCGCAACACTCGTGCGGATAATCCTTCGCGCCGTGATCGCGGATTTCCTGTTCCAAATTTTTAGCCAGCAGCAACATATGGTGTCACGATTTCTGAATAGCGATTTTGGCAGCGCTCAAACTAAAACGCCAGCGGCTAAAGCCGCTTCGGTGCCCGGCTTAATGTCACGGCTGAAGAGGCCGCGGAAAACTCAAAGCGCTGTCATTCTGAGCGAATCGAAGAATCTCTCCTTGTTTCTTTTCTTACACTTAAATCGAAGAGAGATTCTTCACTTCGCTCAGAATGACAAAACAAGACATTTTTTCCGCAGCCTGTGAAGCCGTGACCCACAAAGATACACTTGTTTCCGGCTTGCAGTTTTTCTTGAATCGTCCGCAAAAGACGATCGCTCTGTGGGTCATGCCTTCAGGCATGACATTAAGTCGTGTCCATTTCAGGGGTTTTAACCCCTGAAGAGGATTTCCGCCACAAACTGTCAAACTTCGTCCCAGAAGCGTTCACTCAAATATTTTGTGCCGGAATCAGGGAAAATCGTCACGATCACGGCATGCTGGTCCGGGCCGAGCGAAGCGGCGACCCGGAAACAACCTTCGAGAGCGGCGGCGGCGCTCGGGCTCAGCAGCAATCCCTCTTCCCGCGCGGCCCGCTTGACCAGGCGATAGGCCCCTTCCGTCCCCACTTCCAGATTCGCATCGGCGAGCGTCGCGTCATAAATCTTCGGCACAATGGCTGTGGCCATGTGCTTCCACCCTTCCAGCCCGTGAAAGGAAGCGTCGGGCTGCAAGCTGATGCAACGGATCGCGGGATTCAATTCCTTGAGGCGGCGCGTGGTGCCCACGAAAGTTCCGCTGGTGCCGAGACCGGCCACGAAATGAGTGATGCGTCCGGCAGTCTGGTCCCAGATTTCGTTGGCCGTGGTTTTGTAATGGGCGCGCCAATTGGAAGCGTTGCCGTACTGATCGGGATAAAAATATTTGCCGGGCTCGGCGGCGATAATTTCACGCGCGCGCAAAATCGCGCCGTCGGAACCTTCATCCCCCGGTGTGATCACCAACTCGGCCCCAAAAGCCTTGAGAATTTTCTTGCGCTCTTCGCTGGCGCTCGCCGGCAAGCACAGTTTCACGCGATAGCCAAGCGCCGCGGCGATCATGGCGTAAGCGATCCCGGTATTTCCGCTGGTCGCGTCCAGGATGGTCTGTCCCGGCTTCAGTTGGCCCGACCGTTCCGCCTCGCGAATCATTTCCAGCGCGGGTCGATCCTTTACGGAGCCACCCGGATTGAACCATTCCGCCTTGCCATAAAATTCCACATTTGGATAATTCGGGCCGAGGCGCTCCAGACGCAAGAGCGGCGTATTCCCGATACAATCGAGGACGTTGCGGCCAATGGTTTCCGTCTTTGCCGGCGCTTCGGCCCAAAGCGGCTTTTTTGCAGTGTTCATGTATCGCGGCTTTCTCCGTCCTCTTGCACAACGCCTGCCGAAAGTTTTTACGAGAGACAAATGCCATGCCCGCATCTCACAGATGCCGGAGCCGCTCTACCGTATCCAGCTAATTTAGCATAACCTTCGCCGATTCTTCCCGGCGCGGGAGTGACGATTTGGAGAAAAGTGCGGTGGCGGTTACCTGAGGCCATGGGGGCCATGACGCGCATCGAAGCTTAGGGCCCCTCGAACATTCTCCGTGGCCCTCCGCATTTCTCTTCGTCCTCTGTGTTAAATCCGAAAAAGCGCAGCACAGAGAACACGGAGAAATGCGGAGGGCCACAGAGAGATCGAACTGCCGCCGACTTACTTTTGCCTTTACACCCTACCGCGCCACCCGTATTCTTAAAATCTATGTGGAATGTGAAAGATAAATTTCCGGCCAAGTTAATGGACGGATTGTCCAGCATCGGCTTCATTGTCAGCAGCACGGGCGGCGTGATGCGCGTCGAAAAGTACGGCTGCGGCGCGGAATTCCGGCGCACTTCCGACGAACACTACACGATGACGATTCTCCCAACCGTCCTGCTCAACGGCCAATTCGTCCGCCTGTGGGACGCCGGCTACCAAAAATTTCTGCTCACCGACGACGGCAGAAAATTTCCCGCGCACGCCGAGCAGCTCGTCAACATGCGCAAATTTAACGAAGAGCTGAGAACCGCGCTCGGCGTCCCCACCTACTACAACGAGGCCCTCGGCTCCACTTCGCTGGTGTCCGTCTACGATCGCGTCAAAGGCCGTACCGGAGATATCCCCGACAAGACCGTCGGCGTAAAACCAACCGGTGGGCACTGAGGCGGCTTCCTTGCTACGCGGTCCCCCGGTATATTTACTTGCCGGTCAGAAATGCTGTTACCGCCGTGGTCAAGCGGCCCCAGCGGCCTTCCCCAGGAATTTTCCGGCATAATCCTTCGCAAATTGCAAAAAGCTGGTGGCCTCGGTACCAGTGATTTCTCGTACTGTCGAGGTGACCATTGCGGCCTCGCCGCTTCGATAATGTTCGTAATCCTCGACGAGTCCATCCGCCTGCCATTCCGGCACTCCAAGCCTCAGCAAAGCCTGCCTCATGGCTTCTGGAGGAACATTGGCGTACCTGACCGATTTTCCGAGTGCGTGCGATAATAAGTTGGCCATCCCTTCATGAGCAAGAGCCTCCGGACCAGTTATGTCGTAGACTTTGCCGATGTGTCCCGTTTCAGTCAGAATCTTCGCAGCGATTGACGCGATGTCCCGCACATCCACTACGCTGACCTTCGCGCTGCCAGCCGGTGCGTAGAAGGCGCCCTCGGATAAAATGGTTGACCGGAAATTAAGAAGACCCTGCATAAATAAATTGGGCCTCAAGAATGTATACGGAATCCCTGATTTCAGAATGTGCTTTTCAACGGCGCCGTGATAGCGCTGGAAGCGTCCGATCGCATTCTCATTCGCGCCCAACTGGGAAAGCTTCACAACGTGCCGGACTTCGCTTTTCCTGGCCGCATCGACAAAATTGCGTTGTTGTTGCTCGACGTTCGCCGAGGATGGGATCAATAGAAATAAACGATCCACCCCGTCCAGGGCGGCCATAAACGAATCTGGCTTGGTGAAATCGCCTTCCGCAAGCTCTACGTACGGAAGGGCAATCGTCTGTGCTTGCTTTCGATTCCGGACAAACGCACGGACCGGTAGTCTAGCCGTAGAAAGTCTCTTTACAAGTTCGACCCCGATGTTGCCGGTAGCACCCGTAACAAGAATCATTGGACCCTCCTCGACGTAATGAAGGGGCGGGCAAATCTTTGGATGCTCTTCTGCAAATGAAGGTTTTGTGCGCTCCAGGGCATTGCAGACAGCGGCCCGCGGACTTAAATTATAGGGTGGTCAGCGCAAACCACAAAAAGAGGGTGTGAATCATGAAAGTTGGAGTGCTGGGATCGGGCGATGTCGGAAAAACACTCGCCGGCGGTTTTCTCAAACATGGTCATGACGTAACGATTGGCACGCGCACCCCGGACAAGCTTGCGGAGTGGGGACAAAAGTACCCGCGCGGCCACATTGGTAGCTTTGAGGACGCCGCCAAATTCGCTGAAGTCGTCGTTCTGGCGGTCAAAGGCGCAGTCGCGCGGGACGCCCTGCTCGCTGCAGGCGACGCCAACCTGGCCGGAAAAATTGTGATCGACGCGACCAACCCCATCGCGGACGCCCCGCCCGTCAACGGAGTCTTGAGATTCTTCACCGATCTCAATGAATCCTTGATGGAACGCCTGCAGGGAGAGTTTGCGGGCGCGCGTTTCGTCAAAGCTTTCAATTCCGTCGGCGTCGCGTGCATGGTCAATCCGCAATTCACCGGGACGCCAACCATGTTCATTTGCGGCAATGACGACGTGGCCAAGAAGGCTGTGTCCGGAATTCTCGCTCAATTTGGCTGGGAAACAGCGGATATGGGCAAGGTCGAAGCCGCGCGAGCCATCGAACCGCTGTGCATGCTCTGGTGTATTCCCGGCTTCCTTCGCAATGACTGGTTCCATGCGTTTAAGCTCTGCGTATAGGACGTTTTGGTCATCCGAAGGACAAGACAAATCCGCACGAATATTATCGAGGGCCGGCGTCGCGCAGTTGACGGCGGAATTGGGCGATGTCGACGCGCTGTTTGGCGGCTTTTCGCGCCCCTAGAAAAATGACCGGGACATCGTAGTCGTAGCGGGCGCGAAGTTCGGGATCTTCGTCAATGTTGATTTCCGTGAGGCGCGCGCCAAATTCTTTCAGCAAGGGAGCGATATGCGCCTTGGCCGCTTCGCACAGGTGGCAGCCGGGGCGCGAGTAGATGGTGACGTCGCGCGGGGCGGCGAGTTGCAGGCGGCCCTCCTCGGTGCGCGCGTAGGTGCCCGGCGTTTCGGCGGCGCGCAACCATCCTCGTTCGAGCAGTTCCGAAACGACGCCCTTCACGATCGCGGGATCTCCCAAGTTTGGTAGGGATCGCGCGCGCTCTCCGGGGCCGTCGAAGGCAGCGAGAATTTTTAGTTCCAGCGCGTTCATGGCCAGAGCCATTTGTATCCTATTTCATTCTGCAGCGGAAGCGTCCCGGGCCGCCTCCCGGTTCGTACTTTTCTGCGCTCCTCTGTGTTCTCTGTGTTAAAGGTCTTCCCGGCCTTAACAAAACCAAAACCTCAACACAGAGAGCACAGAGGAGCACAGAGAAAACCTGAGACGCCTGGGCAAGTGTTGGCAGCTTAGACGAAACAGTTGGACTGAGGGCCTGCCGTTGCGGCTTGTGTTGCGGCGGCGCGCGTGGTACATGGGAAGGATGAAGATTTGTGAGGTTCAATATTCATGGCTGACGCGATTGCGTTGATTGATGATTTATTTTTTCTGGCCAAGGTGCACGAGACCGCGAAACATACGGGCGTCACTTTGGAAACCGCGGCGACCGGCGAGCAACTTCTGAAAGCGGCGGCGGGGAGCCCGGCGGCGCTCATCCTGGTGGACTTGAACGCGAAGCAAGGAGCGCTCGATGCCGTCGAGCGTCTTTGTGCGGCGAACGGCGCGCCAAACGGGCCAGGCAAACCGCGGCGCGTGATCGCGTTTCTATCCCATGTGCAGACGGATCTGGCGGAACGCGCGCGCGCGGCGGGGTGCGCGGAGGTGATGCCGCGATCCAAGTTCACACAGAATCTCGCCGAAATATTGCGCGGAGCGAAATCGTGATGAGCAGCGCCAGTAGGACAGGCTTCAGCCTGTCTGATTTTGATTTTGTGCGCGCCGTTAAAAAACCGGACAGGCTGAAGCCCGTCCTACTGGCGCTCGCAGCTATTGTAGCGTTTTCATCCGCAAATGCAGGCGCGGCGCAGCAGCAAGTAAATGCTAACCCTGAGACGGCCCTTTCCGACGCGCTGACCGCCGCCTGCCGTCAGGATTCCCCGGCCTTTGCAAATTCTCTGACGGCGGACAACGCCGCCGCCTTCCGGGCCCTTCCCGGCGCGCAACGCACCGCGATGATGAAGCGGTTTGTGCTGCTCGACGAACCCGGAAGGGTCCTGCTTTCCACCGGGAGCAATGGTCAAAAGATCGTGCGCTGCGAGAGCCCGAGCTACTCCACGGAAATGCGCCTCGGTGAGACGCGGGTGCGCGAAAATCTCGCTTACGTGCCGATGGAAATCCCGATCTCCGGGCAGGACCCGCGGAAAATCACGTTTGGCCTGGTGCGCGAAGGCGGAAACTGGAAGCTTCTCTCGGTAGGACTTATCCTGCTCGACGTGCCCGCGATGGCCAGGCAATGGGAGCAGGCCGATCTGGACGCCAGCGAAGACAACGCGATTGCCGATTTGCGTTCGGTGGCGATCGCGCTGGACACCTACCGGCGCGCTTACGGAAAATTGCCCGACACGCTCACGGCGCTGGGCCCCGCGCCGCCCAACGGAGTTTCACCGGAAGCGGCCAGCCTGCTCGACGCGGATCTCGCTGCGGGAAACAAGGACGGCTACACGATCCGGTACACTCTCAAAGCTCCCGGCGGCAATCTGCCCGACGAGGATGCAAGTAAAGCGGAGACTTTCTCCCTGGCTTCCTCCCCCAAGGAATATGGCAAGTCAGGCCGGCGGTCGTTTTTTCTGGATTCGTCTGGGATCCTGCGCGGCGCCGACAAGCAAGGCGCTGTCGCAACCACCACCGATCCGCGCATCGGACCCTCCTGACCCCCTCGCGTTTGCGTCACAGATGCGGAAGTATCTTCTTGCCCCTCAATCGGTACTGGGATCACAATAAGATTACCCTTCCGATATCCGCGCAGGAATGCGCGCGGAATCCCATTCTAACGAAAAGCGGGCGCAGAACTGTGATCCGCGCCTTTGAGAGCAATATGGCCGAGCGCTCCGACTTGCCGGTTGTGCTCCCCGCTCCATCGCAGAGAGAGACGCCGGCGCGCCCCGGAACCGAGCGACGGGCCGGGGTACGATATCCGTTTACAGCAGCGGCGGAAGTTTACGAGGTTCGTTCGAAGGCACGCCTGGCGGGGCGATGCTCCGATCTGGGCTACGGCGGCTGTTATGTAGATACGATCTCCCCCCTGGCGGTTGGCTCCGCAGTGCGGATCCGCATTGAGCGCGACATGCGCGTGTTTGAGGCGGCGGCTATCGTCGCTTATGCGCATGTATCGTTGGGGATGGGGCTGGCGTTCACGGCAATCAAGGACGATTATCAGGGCGTTTTGCACTCCTGGATCGCGGAATTGAGCGGCGAGCAGTCCCCCAAACTCGAAGTGGCCACGGCAGAGGCTGAGACAGGGGATTACGATTCGATCGCGAACCTTCGGCAAGTCCTTAATGAATTCATCAACTTGATGGTCCGCAAGAAAATGATCACGGAAAATGATGCGGCTGGATTATTGCGCCAGCTATTTCGCTGAAGTTGCCCACTGTTTTTTCGACACTTCCACATTGCTCAAAGTTTGACGACGGCGACAGGTGTGGCACCGATGGCACCTTTGGCGATAACATGTGAAGTTAAGCCATGGCCCCTGCCCTCCGCCCTATGTTTTTGCGCATCGTTTTGGCCGCGCTGCCGTTGCTGCTGGCCGCGACAGGTTGGGCGGCATCGTCACCGGGAGCGGCCGCAATTCCCCGCGCGAACCCGAGCTCAGCTGCGCAGATATCGGTCACGGAGTCGCCTCTTCCTGTTTTTGAAATGCACAGCGGGTTTTGGGTGAACTTGCATCACTTTTTGTATCTTCAGGCGCGCCTGCTGAAGAGCGATTCGTCCTCCTCGGAAACTGGCAGAGGGGCGGCGCAGCCGGACGAGCTTCCCGTTTCGCTCATCGATTTCCCGGAGGCCGATATCCGCGCCTGGCAGGATGCGGTCGCGTTTTATTCAAATGATTTGGCGCGCCGCGACCTCCTGCTGAATGGCGACATGGAAATCATCAACAATCAATTGTCCGCGTTGGAGGCCTGCCCCGATCTGGAAGGAAAAACTACGCCATTGTGCAAATCCGGGTTGCGGCAAGATCTGGTCGCGGCCCTGGAACGCGCCGCGCCGGTTTATCGCGCGCACTGGTGGCCGCTGCAGGATCGCGCCAACCGGGAATGGATCACCCAGGTTGCGCCGATGATCCAGAAACTGGGCGTGGAGCTTTCCGGCCAGCTCGCGGACGTGTACCAGAGGCCCTGGCCGTCACAGCGGCTGCGCGTGGACGTGGTTTGGTACGGAGGGCCGTTCGGCGCGTACACTTCGCTCGATCCCATACACGTCACGATTTCCAGCCACGATCCGCGCAATCGCAGCGTGTACGGATTTGAAGTGCTGTTTCACGAGGCCTCTCACGCGCTGGCCGGCGCCGTGACTGCGGCGATCGCTCACGATTTCCGCGAGCGCGACAAACCCATCCCACGAGATTTCTGGCACGCGCTGCTCTTCTACACCACGGGAGAAATCGTTCGCCGCGACGTGGAATACGGCTCCATGATTTTGAATTACGAGCAATCGAACGGCTCCTCGGCATACCTGCCCTATGCCGCGCGCTTCGGTCTCTATTCCGGATCGTGGGAACACTTTCGCGGATTGCTGGACCTTTACTGGCTGCCTTATCTCGACGGAAAAGTTTCCTTTGACACCGCCATGGCGCGCCTGGCAGCGGATATGTGAGTTCGGTAGCACAGGCACTCTTGCCTGTGCGGTTTTGTAGGTCGCACGCGCAAACTACCTGGCCAAGCGACAAATTCAAAAAGCGCACAGGCAAGAGCGCCTGTGCTACTAGAATCTTCTCTGAGCCGAACATTCCGGGCAAACTGCGTGGCCTCGAACTCCAGATTAAATGTTTCAAATTCAAATTTTTCATTCGATGCGTCGCAATTGTCCGGCAACCCCGAGTGTGCTACCCTTCTGCACTCAAAAGTGCGGCTTCCTCATAGGTGGAATCCGCCTCAGATGTCCCTCTCTGTGATGCGGGTGTGGCGCCGGCTTTCCTGTGACTCCTGTGTGCCTGGCAAATGAACAGGCCGGAGTGACTTTGTGGTTGCCTGACCGACTTTGAAGAAAACGCCAAAAGGGAGAGTTCGCAGAACGCAATGCCGACGAAACCAGCAACCGGCAAGGCCACAGAGATAAAACTGGCGCATTCGCCGGATTCCGACGATGCCTTCATGTTTTACGGTCTGGCCACCCAGAAGGTACGCACGCCCGGGTTAAAATTCTCGCACGTGCTCGCCGATATCGAGACGCTCAATCAGGCCGCCAGCCAGGAAATCTATGATGTGACGGCATTCAGCTTCGGCGCCTATCCGTATTTGCGGGACAAGTACGTGCTGCTGGATTGCGGGGCGAGCTTTGGCGAAGGCTACGGGCCGATTGTCGTCTCCCAGCACCCCATGAAGCGGGATGACCTGCCGAAGTGCAGAATCGCCGTGCCGGGGCTGCAAACCTCCGCCTACATGACGCTGCGGCTTTTCGAGCCGCGCGTTGAGCCCGTGGTCATGGCTTTCGATCAAATTCTGGATGCGGTGAAAAATGCCGTGGTCGACGCAGGTTTATTGATTCATGAAGGGCAACTGTTTTTCTCCCAGATGGGACTGCACAAGGTCGTGGACCTGGGCCAATGGTGGGTGGAACAGACCGGGCTACCTCTGCCGCTGGGCGGCAACGCCGTGCGGCGCGCCCTGGGGCGAACGATTGGACTGCAGGTTGGGCGCGCCATCCGCGAGAGCGTGTCTTACGCCCTGGACCATCGCGAAGCGGCCGTCAACTACGCTATGCAATTCGCGCGCGACATGGAACCCGAGCTGGCCGATAAATTTATCGGGATGTATGTCAACAAGTGGACGCTGGGCTATGGCCAGCGCGGCCGCCAGGCCGTTTACGAATTTCTGAAACGCGGCGTCGACGCCGGATTGATTCCGGGCCCTCCGGACGCCGAATTTTTGCTCGAAGAGTAGTGTCCCGAAAACGCGAGTTCCCAAGTTCCAGGTGAAGTTTTTTGCCGTCGTTTGGCCGGCGAGGGCCCGCCTTGACGCGCATCGAGGCATCGCTTAGAGTCGTTGTTCGTTCCATGAAACTGAGCCGGGCCCGCAAATTGTGACGATGCAACGCGTTCTCTCCACATATCTTTTTGTAAACAAGAAACTGACGTCTGCCCTGGTGGGCGAAGCGGCGCGCGCGGGAGTCTCCGCGATCGAGCTGTTCTGCTCGCGCGGGCATTTCGATTATCGCTCGGCCGAGGATGCGCACGAACTGGCTTCCTGGCTCGCGGGAAATAATCTGACGCTGCATTCCATCCATTCGCCGACCACGCGCGATTTCCAACTCACTCGCGAAAGCGGCGCGCCACTATCAATATGCGATCCGGAGCGATTGCGGCGCCAGGAGGCCGTCGACGAAATCAAGCGCGCGCTGGACCTGGTGGAGCACATTCCCTTCCGCTACTGCGTTCAGCACGTGGCCCGGCAGCGCGATATTCCCGATGACCGGAAGTGGGACGCGGCGTTCAGTTCTCTCGAACACTTGTCGCTGTTTGCGCGCCAGCGCGGCGTCACTCTGGCGATTGAAAATACGCCGGGCGAGATGGCCACTCCCGTGAACCTGAAAAATTTTCTCGAGCAGACGCGCCTCACGAGCGTGAAGATTTGCTTCGACGCCGGGCACGCCCATCTCGAGGGCGGCGCCCCGGCCGCGCTGGAAATCGTCCGCGATTTCGTCGCCACAACGCACATACATGACAATCGCGGCGAGCGTGACGACCATCTCCTCCCCTACGAGGGTACGATCGACTGGAGCGCCACGCTGGCCGCACTGCCGCCCGAAGCGCCCATCGTCCTCGAATTGAAAGAACCGGCAGCGGCGGCGGGTTCCGTGGAGATACAGGCGTTTGCGGAAACGCTGCGCGGTGTGGCAGGCGTATTCGATAAATTTGAGGAGGAGCGGGCCAAGTAGCGCACGCTTCAGCCTGGGGGGCTTGGTTACGTCGAGATCGATCCAGCTTGAACGAAACCCCACGGGCTGAAGCGTGTGCCACTTGACTCGAAACAGTTTATGCAAGGAGTGAAACCGAAGCAGATGCCGGTAGTCAGCATTCAGGATGTGGGGAAACACGACGGCCAGGTCGTCACGCTGCAAGGCTGGCTGTACAACCTGCGCGAAGCCGGCAAATTGCTTTTCCCCATCTTCCGCGACGGCACGGGAACGATTCAGGGCGTCGTCTCGCTCAAAGACCAACCGGCGGCATTTGAATCCTTGCGCGGCCTGACGCAGGAATCCAGCGTGATTGTCACGGGGCGCATCCACGCCGATCAGCGCGCGCCAGGCGGTTTTGAAATTCAGATTACCGCGATCGAGGTGGTGCAGCGGGTGCCTGACGATAAACCTTACCCCATCCAGCTCAAGGAACACGGCGTCGATTTCCTGCTGGACCACCGCCATCTGTGGATTCGCACGCCGCGCCAGGCGGCCATCCTGCGCATCCGCGCGGAGGCCGTGCGAGCCGGGCACGAATACATGGATTCGCAAGGCTACGTCTTGACCGAAGCGCCCATCTTCACGCCGGCGTCCTGCGAAGGCACGACGACGCTATTCGAAGTGCAATACATCGACGACGAAAAAGCTTACCTCACGCAATCCGGCCAGCTGTACGTCGAAGCGACGGCCATGGCGCTCGGCAAGGTCTACACATTCGGGCCGACTTTCCGCGCGGAAAAATCCAAGACGCGCCGCCACCTTACTGAATTCTGGATGCTCGAACCGGAAGCGGCGTACGCGCGCCTCGAAGACATGATGGCGCTTGGCGAAAACCTGGTCAGCCACATCGTGCAATCGGTGCTCAAGAATCGCGCGCGGGAACTTGAGACGATTGGCCGTGACACTTCCAAACTTGCAAGCGTTGCCGCTCCCTTTCCGCGCATCACGTACGACGAAGCAATTAAGATTCTGCAACAGCATGGAAATCCAACGAAATGGGGCGACGACTTCGGCGGCGATGAAGAAACGATTCTCTCCAGCGCCTACGACCGCCCGGTTATGGTGCATCGCTATCCCGCCGCGATGAAGGCGTTTTACATGCAGCCGGACCCGGAGCGGCCCGACCTGGCGTTGGGATTCGACATGCTCGCTCCCGAGGGTTACGGCGAAATTATCGGCGGCGGCCAGCGCGTACACGACTACGATCTGCTATTGAAGCGGCTCCGCGAAAACAATCTGCCGGAGGAAGCGTTCGGCTGGTATCTGGACCTGCGCCGCTACGGCAGCGTCCCGCACGCGGGCTTCGGCCTGGGCCTGGAACGCACGGTGGCCTGGATTTGCGGAACTGAGCACATTCGCGAAGTCATTCCCTTCCCCCGCATGATCTACCGCGTGTACCCTTAATCACGCCGCTATCCTGGCTCGCGTGGGGCTCGCCCCAACCGGGGCAAGCCGGACTGGCTGCAAACATGGCGCAAAAAATTCGCATCATCGGAGTGCCGATGGACCTCGGCCAGAGCCGCCGCGGGGTGGACATGGGTCCCTCGGCGTTGCGCGTGGCCGGCCTGCAGACGCGGCTAAAGTCGCTGGGCCACACGGTCGAAGATATCGGCAACGTCAGCGTGAAGCAGCCCGAAGAGCAGCACTACGGAGAAAAGCGCGCAAAATATTTGAACGAAATTGCCGAAACCTGCCGGGGCCTGGCGGAAATGACCGAGCGCACCCTCACGGAAGGCTTTTTTCCTTTGGTGCTCGGTGGAGACCACTCCATTGCGGTGGGCTCGTTTTCGGGAGTGTCCAAATATTTTCGCGGGCAATCGAAACGCGTGGGGTATTTGTGGCTGGACGCGCACGGGGACATGAACACTCCGGATAGTTCGCCCTCGGGCAACATTCACGGGATGCCGCTGGCGGCCATCATCGGCTATGGCGCGCCGGAACTTGTCGAATTGCTTGGGTACAAACCGAAAGTAGAGCCGCGCAATGTTTGTCTCGTTGGTGTGCGCGATCTGGATCCCAAGGAGCGCCGCTTGATCAAGGAATCCGGCGTTCACGTTTTCACCATGCGCGATATTGACGAGCGAGGTATGCGCGACGTGATGAGCGAAGCGCTGCGCTTCGTGAGCGACGATACCGACGGCGTGGCCGTCAGCCTCGATCTGGATTTTGTGGATCCCGACGACGCGCCCGGCGTGGGCACGCCGGTGCGCGGAGGCGTGACGTATCGCGAAGCGCATCTGGCAATGGAAATGATCGCGGACAGCGAGGCCATGGTGTCGCTCGAAATCGTGGAAATTAATCCGGTAATCGATTTGCACAATCAGACGGCCTTGCTGGGCGTCGAAATGGTGCTATCCGGTTTGGGTAAGAAGATCTTGTAGCGCGTGCTTCAGCTTGCGGGGGTTAGTCCTGGCAAGGACCAAAACCCGCAAGCTGAAGCATGCGCCACAGGAAATTGGCGCTCAAACGGATCACATCTCTCATGACCACAGAAAAAAAGCGGCTGCGCATCGGCATTCTATTCGGCGGGCGTTCGGGCGAACACGAAGTGTCGCTGATCTCGGCGGCATCGGTCATTTCCGCGCTCGATCCGGAAAAATACGAAGCGGTGCCCATCGGCATCTCCAAGGACGGCCGCTGGCTCGCCGGGACGGCGGCGCACAAAATGTTGCCGCCAGCGCTAGGCGAAGTACTGCGCACGGGCGAGAGTGTGATGCTCTCCGCCGATCCCAATGTGGCCGCGCTCGTTCCCGCGAGCAATTCGCGGACGGAGGCGTTGCGCGTGGACGTCGTATTTCCCGTGCTACACGGCACGTTTGGCGAGGACGGCGCGGTTCAAGGGCTGCTCGATCTCGCCGGGCTTCCCTACGTCGGCTCAGGCGTGCTCGGCTCCGCCGTCGGCATGGACAAGGACGTGCAGAAGCGATTGTTCCTCCAGGCCAAACTGCCTGTGGGAGATTTTCTGGCGGTTCCGCGCGCGGATTGGGAAAAATCGCGAGGGAAAGTTCTGCGCGAGCTTGGCAAAAAATTCCGTTTCCCCGTTTTCGTGAAGCCGGCGGCGCTCGGAAGTTCGGTCGGCATGACCAAGGCGCACGACGCGAAGGAACTGGCGACGGCCATGGACTTGGCCGGCGAATTCGGACAAAAAATCATGGTGGAGCGCGCCATTCGCGGCCGTGAAATCGAACTTTCCGTTCTGGGCAACGAAGACCCGAAAGCGTCCATTCCAGGCGAAATCGTCCCGCACCGCGAATTCTACGATTACGAGGCGAAATATCTCGAGGAAGGCACGCGCCTCCTGATTCCCGCGAAACTAAAAAAAGCGCAAGTGAAAAAATTCCAGGAATACGCCGTGCGCGCCTTCCGCACGCTGGATTTACTGGGAATGGCTCGAGTTGACTTTTTCCTGGAGCATCGCACAGGGGAAATCCTGCTCAACGAGGTCAACACCATCCCCGGCTTCACCTCCATCAGCATGTACCCGAAACTGTGGGAAGCTTCCGGCCTGCCTTACCGCCAGTTGCTCGACCGCCTGATCGAGCTAGCCTTGGCGCAGCACCGCGAACGCCAGCGCACGAAATACACCATAGAGCTTCCCGCAGCTGCATCGCCTGGAGCGCTCGAATAAGGCAAGTTCAAGCGGCGCCCAAATAACTCGTCTTGTACCAATCGGCGATTTCGCTTCCTGTCGCAAGCCACACTTCCTGCCGAGACGTGATGTGCGCGAGCGCCTGCGCAAAATATTTGCTGCGGTGCGGATGACCGATGAGGAATGGATGCAGCGAGATGGCCATCACGCGCCCCGTCTTTGCGCCATCTTCGTAGAGCACATCGAATTGATCGCGGATCATCTGACCAAATTCCTCGCCGCTTTTGTGATGATCGAGAAGGGCCGGGATGTCGTTGATCTCGAGCGAATACGGCATGGAGAGCATGGTTCCAGTCTTGACGCGCATCGGATAGGGCTGCTCGTCGTTCACCCAATTCGCCACATACTCGATCTTGTTTTCAGCGAGGATGTCGAGCGTGCGGTGCGACTCGGAGAGCGCGGGGCTGAGCCAGCCGCGCGGGCGCGCGCCGGTTGCTTTCGTGATAGTGCCGACGACCTGGGAGATGAGCGCGCGTTCTTCCTCTTCTGATTGTTTATTGATGAGCGTGGAATTATTCGTGCCGTGGCCCATCCATTCCCAGTTCAGGCGATTCCCTTCCTCAATGATGCGCGGATAGCGCTCGCACACATCCGAATTGAGCGCGACCGTGGCCCTGAAGCCGTGGCGCTGCATGACCTCCATCATCCGCCAGACGCCCACGCGCACGCCGTAATCGCGCCAGGAATAATTCAGCACGTCGGGAACAAGGCTGGTGGTGACTTGCGTGACCGAAGTGGAGGGCCGGTCGAAAAGAAAATGCTCGATATTGGGAATCACCCAGACCGCAACGCGCGCGCCCTTGGGCCAGCGCAACGGCTTGCGGTCCACAATCGGGGAATAGGGAAATCGGCCGTGGTCTTGCGGATTCACTGAAAGCGGTTCGGGCATTCGGATTTCCTCCCGAGGATCAGTCCCCTGCGCGGCCCGGCGCAGCAGCGGCGCGTAGGGCGTTCAAGTATTGCAACGTCTCTTCGAGCGAAACGACATCCGCGTATTTGGCGTTCAAATCGAACAGGCTCTGATCGTGCGCCGCCTGGGAACGGTCACCCACGGCCTCGCGCACCACCATCGGGCGAAAACCGATCTGGCAGGCATCCACAGCGGAAGCGCGCACGCAGCCGCTCGTCGTGCATCCCGTAATAATCAGCGTATCCACGCTGCGGACCAGGAGGCGCGAAACAAGATCGGTCCCGAAAAAACACGAGGCATATTTCTTGACCAGCAGCGAATCCGTCTTCCGAAAGTCGAGGCGCGGGTCGATCTGCACGCCTTCGGTCCCCGCGCGCAAGGAAGCCGATCCTTTCTGCTTCATCCCAAAGATTCCCGCATCTTTCAAATTTTCATCGTCGTAGGAAACCGTCGAGAAAATGACCGGCGCTTCGCGATCGTGCGCCGCCCGCAGCAATTGCTGGATCGCTTCGATCTGTTTGTCCAGGTTCGAGCCGAGCGTCATCCCGGGGTTCGTGAATGCCTTGGCCATGTCCACGACGAGCAAGGCCGGCCGCTGCCCGAATCCAAGTTTTTGTCCAAAGCCTCTTTGCTGAAAGAATTCAGCGTCCGATGGAACGGCATTCGGTGGGGTCATAGGCTTTCCTCCCGAGCTCTGTCCGGAACTGTAGCCGATGGGAAAGTGAGAATACAAGGTATTCGAGGACTTTCTCAGCCGTTAGCGGTTCCACGCAGCGGCCCGGCGCAATTCACCCGCGGGTCTGCCGGGTAGGTACTAGAACCCAAGTCCCAAACAGGATGGCTCTTTCCGCTCATTGAGTTTTGGGTGTTCCATTGAGAAACTGAAGTGCAAATCACGCGGACAATCCCACAGGAGAAACGACATTGAAGAAGCTGACTCTCTGGCAATTCGCGTCCCTGATATTCATTCTGGCTTTGATCTCGCCGGGAATCATTTGGGCCGACGTTTCCAAACAGACGAAGGATTCTCTCGACAAATTATTATTGGGCAAGGAAGTCAAACCTCTGGTCGAAATGCCTGCCACCAAGGAAGGATTGGATGTCTATTTTGTCGCTCCGCACGGCAAGCGTGTGGACGAGCGCGGGTTGGATCTCGGCGCCATGAGCAAGGAACTTAAGTCCAAAGGCGTGGGCGTCGAGGCTCAGCAGTGGGAGACCATTACAGACGTGAAAGTGGACGGCGACCACGTGGAAATTCATCTCGGGGGCGGCGGCGAAGGTCGCCGCGGCGCCAATCACGCCAACAAGGTGGGCGCCGGCTACCTGCGCGCCGGAGGTTCCCGCGTAAATTTCCGCTACTTGACGAACGTGACCGACAACGAGCTTGAGCCGTCGGCGTTTCTCACCTTCATGTCCCGCGTTCTGGATGTGAGCAAGCTTAAAATGGAAGAGACCGCCAAGGCCTTTCCGCCGGAGATTAAGAATGCGATCGCAGCCAAGACCGTGGTTGAAGGAATGACCTACCAGATGGTGCAGATGAGTTTCGGCGATCCGGAACAGAAGAAAATCAACGACACAACCGACAGCACATTTTCCGAAGCCTGGTTCTATTTGAAAGACGGCCATCGCTGGGTTCTGACCTTCGTGAACGGCACGGTAAGCAAAGTTCAGGTGTATTAAGCCACTCGAACGTGTGCGGCGCCCTTCACGATAATTCTTGGAGGGTGCCGCGTCCGGCTAAAAACAATCCTCGTTGGATCGAACGAAATTCATTGTCAAGAACCAGATCTTCTTTCGACTGGCATAATTCTCGATTTGTGTTTTCGAGAATCTGCAAAGGCCGCAATTCCGAAACTGACCCAAACCAAGATTCCCATTGGTAAGTAGCTGACGTAACCGCCGATACTTTCCGGAATCGATGACGCTGCCGCACAAATAGCAGTGAATACCGCCAGAAGGATCCAATGTCTGCTCACGGGGTACCTACTGTTATCTGCGCTGCGTCTATGGTCGAGCCAAGTGCCGATCAAATACCAAAGCAACGGGACAAATAACAGCGCAGGGAGCATGTAGACCCATTCGGGAAGCCCTGGTCGGAAGGCGTCAACGGGCCAGGAAACAAGCAAGCCAATAACGAATGCCGGCATGTTTTGAACCACGGCGAACTTGAACGGCCACGGCCAGACGTGAAATGCGGCCGTGGTGTTCCACAAATTTGAATTTAAGAAGTGCTGGCTCAAAACGGAGTTGCGAATCCAAAGTCCCCAGCCGCCAAACAGGAGCGAGAGGAAAGTCTCTGCTATCGGGAGAATTCTTCTGAATTGAGCCCTTTGAAACATCCTGCTTATTAGACACCGGATACGCAGCCGTTGACGGTGGGGATGTGTTTGGGAGGCGTTACGCGGTCCGAACGTCGCAATATCGCGACAGCGCGCCGGTCAAAAGCCGGCGTTCGATACATCTTCTCTTTCGAGCGACAGCGGCCTTGGCGCTAGTCTATAATGGCGCGTCCGGAAACGCTCTTTTCAGGATGACGCCGATGCTTTCGATTCGCCCCGCCACCGTCCATGACGCCGCGCTCTTGGCCGCGATGATCCGCGAATTAGCGGAGTTTGAGCATCTTGCGCACGAGATGAGCACGACGGAAGCAGACCTCGCGCGTGACGGCTTCGGCCCCAGCCCGAAATTCCGCGCCGTCATTGCGCAGTGGGACGGCGAACCCGTCGGTTACGCCGTGTTCTTCGATTTCTATTCCACGTTTCAGGGACGCGCCGGATTATTTTTGGACGATATCTTTGTGCGGCCTGCTTTTCGCAAGCACGGGATTGGCACCGCATTAATCAAACACGTCGCCGGAATCGCCTGGCGGGAAAAATACTTTTGCATGCGCTGGGAAGTTCTGGACTGGAACAAGCAGGCCATTGATTTCTACAACAACCTCGGCGCGGCCTTTCTGGAAGAGTGGAAGCTGGTGATGCTCATCGGCGACGCCCTCGAAGCGGCAGCCAAGGGAACCTCGTAAGCCTCTTCCCTTCACCGGGTTGCCCCTCCTTTGCTTTCGTTCATGAGTTCTCTGCAATATTTCTTCCTCTCAAACGTCTTCATTGGTAGTGGTGAGGGCCTTATTTGAAGCCCGCCGTGATAAATGGACAAGGCATCGAGCACATACTGGGTCATGGCTGAGCAAGACCAGCGCCTCACCGAGACGATCGGCCGGGAACAGGGTCGGCTGCGCAATTTCATCCGCAGGCGCGTGGCCGATGAGGCCGACGCGGAAGACATTTTGCAGGATGTCTTCTACGAACTCATCGAAGCCTATCGGTTGATGAAGCCCATCGAGCAGGTGGGCGCGTGGCTGTACCGCGTGGCCCGCAACCGGATCATCGACGCATTCCGGAAGAAAAAAACGCAGCCGTTTTTGCAAGAAAAAGATCCGGACGCCGAGGGCAGTGACACGCTATCGCTTGAAGAGTTGCTTCCATCGCCTGATGCGGGACCGGAGGCCACTTATGCGCGAAGCATCCTGCTTGAAGAACTTGACGCGGCGCTCGATGAACTCCCGGAAGAGCAGCGCGAAGTTTTCCTCGCGCATGAATTCGAGGGACTCAGCTTCAAGGAAATTTCCGAGGAAACGGGAGTCGGCGTCAACACTTTGCTCTCTCGCAAACATCACGCTGTTGTTTATCTTCGGCGGCGGCTGCAAGCTATCTACGACGAATTTGTAGGCAAATGAGGAGAATGCACATGAGAGGAAGAAGGATTTTCCGGGTTTTGAAAGTCGTGGCCATCGTAATCGTGGCTTTCACGGTATTCGGTTTCGTGGTCACGCATTTGTGGAACTACCTGATGCCTGGCCTGTTCGGGCTTCATGCCATTACGTTCTGGCAGGCCATAGGACTGATGGTTTTGGGGCGTCTCCTCTTCGGAGGATTCCGGCCCGGGCGCGGCGGGTTCGGCTGGCGGGGCGAGATGAAGCGTCGCTGGGAACAGATGACGCCCGAGGAGCGCGAAAAATTCCGCGAAGGCATGCGCGGCCGCTGCGGACAACGCAGCACGCCGGCGCCCCAGCCGAATCCATAGCCAGGATTTTTCCTAACAAGTGGCGCAGGCTTTAGCTTGCGGGTGTCAGGCCTTGCTGGGACTAAACCCCGCAAGCTAAAGCATGCGCCACTCTAACCCGCACTGGGACCCGGGGCTGCTATATCTCATATTTGTGCTGGTCACGACATTAGTGGCCATGATCGGATTCTAGTTTTTGCTGATGGTCTGCGTCAGCGACCCGCTCGTGCCGCGCGGCGTGTTTGGCGTGCTGAATACATTGGTGTATTTTCCTTCAAGGGCCATTTATGCCGTCGAGGGATTTCCGGCCTGGCTGCGATGGATTTCCTACTTCAATCTGTTCATCTATGCCTTGCATGCGCTCAAGACATTGCTTTTGAAAAATACCGGATTCCCGGGCATCTATTCGGATATTCTTATCCTGTCTGGATTTTCCGTTGTGCTGGTGGCCCTGTCCGTGGCTTTCTTCAAGAGGCAGATTTAGAATGCGAGAAGGAGAAACGTTCATGGGACTACTCGACGCCGGCGCCGAAGAACCTCATTCCAAGGCCCTGCGCTATGTCGTCAGCGGAGTTGCTCTGGCTCTTTTGCTCGGCGCGAGCCTGTGGTATTTCCTGCGCTACACCACGGAAAAGCGCACGGTCGACCGATTCATGCACGCCGTCGTGGCAGGAGACTCGCGGCAAGCCTACCAGATCTGGCACCCGCATCCGGGTTTTTCCTACGAAGACTTCCTCAGTTTCTGGGGACCAAACGGCTATTACAGCCCGATTAAAACTTATCGGCTGGAAAGCGCGGAAGTGCCGCCCAAGGGAGGCACCGGCGTGGTGATCGTCGTAGAGATCAGTGCCTACGATCCATTTCCCAAAGCGGAAGAGACGGTAAAGTCCGGTCAAAACCGTGAAGTGCAGCTCTGGGTAGAGCGCTCTGACCAATCACTGAGTTTTCCCCCGCCGTAAGTAGGACGGGCTTCAGCCTGTCGCTTTTCTGTGGAGTGAGGAAAGCGATCGGAAATGCGACAGGCTGAGGTCCGACCTACCTGAGATCGCGTACTGCGGCGAACAACTCGTCCGTTGTAACCGTCGATGTGCCGAGTTTTCCCACCACCACACCCGCTCCTGCATTGGCCAGAATGGCGGCCTCGCGAATCGGAACATGCGCCGCGACCGCGAGCGCAAGCACGGAAAGCACCGTATCGCCCGCACCGGTCACATCGAACACCTGGCGCCCGTGCGCGGAGCGATCGACTCCCGCTTGCCCCACGCGCGCGTAGCTGACTTCGCTGCTGGTCGCCGAAACATGGAAACTTTTCGGCGACGAGTCTTCAAACACATTTAGCCCTTCACGACCGCGCGTGATCACAACGGCGGAGCATCCGAAATGCGCTAAGAGCGCCCGTCCCGCTTCCTCGACCGAGCCATCGTCTTCGAGCGAGCGGCTTACAAAAAACCGGGCCTCCTTTGCATTGCATACAATCAGGGTCGCGCCACGGTAGGACAATAACCGCGACTCTTTTGGCTTGACCAGCGCGGGCACGCCGCGGCGATGGCACTCCGTCAGCACGCGGTCCGCAAGAGAGTCGGTGACCACTCCCTTGTCATAGTCCGACACGACCAGCGCGTCGAGACGCGGGAGCGCGGCTTTAATCGCGCGCACCAGGCGGTCTTCCAGAGCGCGGCCGAGCGGCTCGCGCCGCTCCCGGTCCACGCGCACGATCTGCTGATGCTTGGCGACAATGCGGGTCTTCACAGTCGTGAGCCGCGACGAGTCCGCTGCCACTCCCTTCGCGGTCATTCCCGCGGCTACTACAAGCGACTGGATCTCCCGACCTTCCTCATCCTCGCCGACCACGCCAAACGGAAACACCGTGGCGCCGAGCGCGGCAAGATTCCGGGCCACGTTTCCCGCACCGCCCAGCACCTGGCTTTCGTTCGCGAAGTCCACGACGGGAACCGGAGCTTCCGGCGAGAGCCGCGTGGCCGAACCCCACACGTAGCGGTCCAGCATGAAGTCGCCCGCCACGCCGATTCGCCGGCCGCGAAGGGCCTTCGCAAAACGCGTGAGTTTTCGGTTGTCGATGGTCATGTACGAAGGAAGACAGCGCGCGGGCCCTGGTGACTTCCGCGCCAGCCAAATCGAAAAATCGTGTTTGACATACGCCCGCACTCTAGCAGAGACGATTTGTCCGGAGCAACTTCCGCGAAGTTTTCCCTGGGAACGCCAATCTCCCGATGGGCGATTTGGGTGACGCCCATCGGGAGATTGGCGTTCCCGGGCGGAACCTGCAACATAGCCGGGTGGTTCACAATCCCTTGGCTTTGCGAAACGCGCGAACGACTTCGGCGGGATCGCGATGCTCGCCATCCGCCGCGTAATTCATCAGGCGCATTTCGTCCACGGATATTTTTCCCGCCAGCTCGGCGAGCGCATCGCGCACTTCGGGATGCTTTTCGAGCGTCGCGCGGCGCACCAGCGGCACGGCCTCGTACGGCGGGAAAAAATGGCGGTCGTCCTCGAGCACGGCCATGTGCAGCGAGGCGATTACTCCATCGGTTGAGTTTCCGGCCACCAGGTCCACTTGCTTGTCCGCCAGCGCGCGGTACAACAAGCCGAGGTCAAGTATTCGCGGCGCGCCGGCAAAATGGAGGCCGTAAGCCGCGACCCATCCGCGATAGCCGTCCGCCCGCTCCATGAATTCGTAGCCGAACCCCGCGCGCCATCTCGGGGCGTACGGCGCGATGTCGGAAATCGTACGGAGATGCAGTTTGTCCGCATCGTCCCCGCGCACCACCATAGCGAACGTATTGTTGAAGCCGAGCGGCAACATCACCTCCACATTGAAGCGCGCGCGATATTCTTCCCGCACGCGGCGCAATACTTCCGCGGGATCACTCTGAATCGGATCTTTAAGGACCGCGGTGAGCGCCGTGCCGGTGTATTCGGGATAAAGGTCAATCTTTCCCGAGACCAGCCCGTCGTGACAAATAAATGTTCCGCCGAGATTCAGCCGCCGCTCCACTCGCAACGACGAATGCGCCTCAATTTGTTGCGCAAACATTTCCCCTAGCACAATCTGCTCGGTGAAATTTTTTGAGCCTACAACAATGGATTCCCCGCCGTGCTTTCCGCAGCCGCTCGCGAACAACAACGCGAAAACACAAAGCAGCAGTGTGAATCCGCACTTCGCCTGTCTTTCGTGGCGCCGGCGGGACGCCGGCGTTTTTGCGTTATGTGGACTCAGAAAAATCGCCGGCGGGACGCCGGCGCCACGACACACCAAAGAGTGGCCTCCACTCATCTCTTGGCGCTGCTCCGCTGGAAATATCCCAATCCAGAATCGACTGCGATGGCCAGAAACGCGGCGGGAATTGCGCCCGCCAGAATGACCTGGTTGTTGACCATCGCGAGTCCGCGAAAAATAAATACTCCCAGCCCCCCGGCGCCGATGGCGGCCGCAATCGTGGTTATGCCAATGCAGATCGCCGTAGCCACACGAATCCCCGCCAGCAAAACGGGAGCCGCCAGCGGCAACTGCACTTGCCAAAGCACCTGCCTCGTAGTCATTCCCATCCCTCGCGCGGACTCGACCACCGCCGGATCGACCTCCGCGATTCCGGTGCATGTATTCCGCAGAATGGGCAGAAGGGCATACAGCGAAAGCGCAACGATGGCTGTGCTGGCCCCGATGCCGCCGATCCAGGGGACCGGTATTAGAAATCCAAACAGCGCCAGGCTCGGGATCGTCTGAACGACGTTGGCGGCTCCAATTACCCACCTCTGCAACTTGGTCCGATTGACCAAGGCGACGCCCAAGGGCAATCCAACGGCGAGCGCAATGGCCATTGACGCGCCGACCAAACCAATGTGCTCCATGGACCGTTCGAACACCTCGCTTCGATTCCGCAACAGGAATTCGTAAAAGTTCATTTCGCCCCCTCGTGAGCCCCGCCCGGATCCAGCGACGCGGCGAATGCGTGGATCTCCGGTTCTGTAGCCTTAAGAAATTCCGCCGGGGCATACACTCCGACCAACCGGCCTTGATCGAGCAGAGCGATCCGCGTGCCCAGGAACAGGGCTTCTCGTACGTCGTGCGTAACGAATACGATCGTCTTTTGGAGCCGCAGCGCCAGCGCCCGGAATTCTCTCTGCAGGTCGGTGCGTGTAATTGGATCAAGCGCGCCGAAAGGTTCGTCCATGAGCAGGATCGGAGGGTCCGCGGCCAGAGCTCGCGCCACCCCCACGCGTTGTTTCTGGCCGCCTGAGAGCTCCGAGGGGCGGCGTTCGGCGAACTCCTCAGGCGGCAGGCCCACTAGCTCAAGCATCTCTCGCACCCGTGCCCGTATTCTCTTTTCCGCCCATCGCTCCAACCGCGGGACGAGGCCGACGTTCCGTTCCACCGTCCAATGCGGGAATAACCCGGCGTCCTGTATGACGTAACCGATCCCGCGGCGCAGCTGGATGGGGTCCCAGGAGCCGCTGGAACGCCCTGTGATCAAGATCTCGCCTTCGGTAGGCTCTAGGAGCCGGTTAATGAGCTTTAACGTCGTAGTCTTGCCGGAACCGCTGCGGCCCAGCAAGACGAGGGTCTCGCCTCGCGCCACGCTAAGATTCAGCCCGGAAATTAAGAGTGCGCCGGAGGGCAGCCGGTAGCTGGCTGCTCGGAACTCCAGGGCGTATCCGTCCTGGAATCTTTCACTTAGAGAAGTCACGCAGGAATGCCTCCAAGCCCCGAAAAGCAGGCACATAAGTTCTACCGAAAAGGATGCATTGACTTCTGACTCTGACGCATCTAAGCAATGGTCTCATACAGCGTCCTGGCGTCTTTCGGCCGGGATTCTCAGCCTGCGGCTGAGCGAATCGGTTGCCCAGGAGAAATTCATGGATCCGGCTGCAGTGGCACCGTTATCCCAGGTCAATCAACTCTATGCACGCCTTCAGGCGGCGCGCGCCCGCAGCGAAGAACTCTTCAAAATTGTCCGCCCCGCAGCACTTTACGACCGCCCCGTCCCGGAACGCCACCGGATTATTTTTTATCTCGGGCACGTGGAAGCCTTTGACTGGAATCTACTTCGTGAAGCCTTGGGCCTTTCTTCGTTCGACCCGGAATTCGACCGGCTCTTCGCCTTTGGCATTGACCCTGTGGGGGGAGGCTTGCCAACGGATCAGCCCAAGGATTGGCCGCCGGTGGAACGAGTTCGGGAATACAACAAACGACTCCGCGAGAAGCTGGACGGGGCGATTCGGAGTGGCGGCGCGAAGGACCCGAGCCTCGCAAGTCTCGAACACGGCCGCCTTCTCGAAGTTGCCATCGAACATCGTCTGATGCACGCCGAAACTCTCTGCTATATGCTGCACCAGTTGCCCGTGGACCGCAAATCCAGCCAGCCTCTGGAAAAGGAGCTTTCGCCTCCGCCGCGCGAGTTGCACTGCGTGGAAATTCCGGCTGGCACGGCCACGTTGGGCCTCGCTCGCAGCGAAGGGAATCCGTTTGGTTGGGACAATGAGTTCGAGGAGCATCGCGTTGAAGTCCCCGCATTTGGGATTGATGCCTACAATGTAACCAACAGAGACTACTTGCGGTTCGTGCGAGACGACGGCTATGAACGCCGCCACCTTTGGAGCGATTCCGGTTGGGAATGGATTACTGCACAGGAACACAGCTACCCCTCGTTTTGGATTCCTAACGGGGATTCCTGGTGCTATCGGACGATGTTTGCGGAAATTTCTCTGCCGCTCGACTGGCCTGTGTTCGTCAGCCACGATGAGGCTTCAGCCTATGCGCGCTGGGCGGGAAAAGAACTTCCGACCGAGGCGGAATGGCACCGGGCCGCGCTAGGAACTCGCGGCGGCAGCGAACGCGCCTACCCTTGGGGCCCAGAAGCGCCTGCCGCGCGGCACGGGAATTTTGATTTTCAGCGCTGGGATCCTGTTCCGGCGGGATGCTATCCCGAGGGTAACAGCGACTTTGGCGTCGCCGATCTGGTGGGGAATGGCTGGGAATGGACGCGCACGCCGTTTGCGCCGTTTCCCGGGTTCCAGGCATTTTCGTTTTATCCGGGATATTCCGCCAATTTCTTCGATGGGAAGCACTTTGTGATGAAGGGCGGTTCGCCGCGCACGGCCGCATGCATGTTGCGCCGGTCGTTCCGCAACTGGTTCCAGCCGCATTACCCGTATGTGTACGCTGCATTTCGCTGCGTCGAGCACTGACGCCCGCGGAAAGAATCGAGGACAAGCAATGGCTACCGCGGTGATCGCTCAGCATTCGAGGCCCGATCTTGCCGGAGACGTCCGCGCCGGATTGTGCCGCCCGGGACAGAAAGAGCTTCCTTCAAAATATCTCTATGACGAAATAGGCTCGGCGCTATTTGAAGTGGTCAGCGTGCTGCCCGAATATGGCTTGACGCGCGCCGACGAGCGGCTCTTGCAGCGCCACGCCGCGGAGATCGTCACGCGCCTGCAGGCGCCGGTCCTGGTGGCGGAACTCGGAAGCGGCAGCGGCAAAAAAACGCGCTGGCTGCTGGAAGCCCTGGCGCGGCGGCAGTGCACCACTTACTGCCCGATTGAAATCTCGCCCACGGCGCTGGCGCGCTGTGAAAATGAATTGGGGCAGATCGATTGCGTCAGCATCGTCGGGTTCGAGCGGCCGTATCTGGACGGCCTGCTGGCCGCTGCGGCCCGGCGCAACGAGAATGATCATCTGCTGGTGCTGTTTCTCGGGAGCACGATCGGCAATTTCGATCGGGATGCCGCCGAGCGTTTCCTCACCGAGGTGCGCCGCATTCTTTTTCCCGGCGACGCGCTGCTGCTCGGCACGGACCTCGAGAAGCCGCTCCCACAATTGCTCGCAGCCTATGACGACCCACTCGGAGTCACGGCCGCGTTCAACCTGAATTATCTCGCACGCATCAACCGCGAACTCGGCGCGGATTTCGACCTTGCCTCCTTCCGCCACGAAGCGCGCTACAACATCCCGCACCAACGCGTGGAAATGCATTTGCGCTCAACGCGCGATCAGAACGTCTCGATTCCCCGCTCGCGGTGCACCGTATCTTTCCTGGAAAATGAAACCATCTGGACGGAAAGCTCGCACAAATACCGCGCCGAAGATATTTCAGCGATGGCGCTGCGCAACGGCTTTCGTTGCGACTCGCAGTGGATTGATACCGAGTGGCCCTTTGCGGAAAGCCTGCTGATTGCGGATTGACTTCATGTGGCGCGGGCTTCAGCCTGCGGAGTTTGGACCTTGCAAGGATAAAACCACACAAGCTGAAACATGTGCCCCTCAGGCGCTTCGCGCCGCCGACACATGCAAAACCATTTCAGTGCTCCAGTTTTCCGCGGGACCGAGCGCCACATTCCAAACGCCCAGAATTTGCGAGCCCTGGTAGACCCGTTCAAATCCTTCTTCGGATTCCGAAACCGTTTCAATCGGCGAGATCCACAATTGCGTGGCCCCGCGCGCTTCGATCTCCACGGCCACGTTCTGCCATTCATCCGCGAGACGCACGCGCGGCCCGTCCACCACGCCGCTCCACTCCAAGGGTTTGCGTTCACCCGCAAATTCGATATAGCGGTCTGGAACATTGGGGGCCAGAAGATTGATGACTATTTCCAATCCTACGGTGAACTGCGAGGCGCCCGCGGGGCCGGAGTTTGGAGGCGCGGACCCTTTCGGCGCAAGTTCGATACGGCAGCGAACGTCGAAGCCCTGTTCATGATTTTCAAATTGCAATACCTTCTTCGCGCGCAGTACGCATTTTGGATCCACCTCCGCAATCACCTGGCGCAGCGGCGCTTCCAGAAGGAGGCGAATCTCTTGCGCCGTTGCGCGTTCAACGCGGTAATCACCGCCAGCAAACGCGGCGCTCTCTTCGAGACGCAGGGCTGCATAGTCCGCTTGTGTTTTCCCCGGAGCAAAAAGCAGGAGCCGGAACGTGTTTCGAGCCCAGCGATCGTATTTCAGGTGTTTGTCCAGCCCCGGTTCCTTGGTGAGCGTCTGCTCGTGAATCGAGGCGACCTTGGCGGCGAACTGGGAGGCATTCTGTAATTTGGAATGGTATGCCTCGACGCGCCGCTGAAGTGAATTGATCAGCGTCACGGCGCTGGGGCGAAAATCCAGAACCGCCAGCGAGCCGCCGTCGGAAGGTTTGATCACGGCCGCGAATTTAGGCGAAGTAATTTCGATTTCTTCCCTGCCGTCGGCGTCGAAATCGAGCTGGGTCATCGCTTGATAAGCCTTGGCGCCGTGGTGGAGGGAGTCGGCGATGGTCTCGGCGTGGACCAGTTCGCGCCACAATTCCGATCTCAAATGCGGCGCGTAGAGGCCGCCGAAAATTCCGTGCCAGTACGCGTCATTGCATTGCGAGCGCATCAGATGCGTGATCGCTTTGGCCCGCCGCAGCGCTCCCTTGGCGCTTCTTTTCGAGCCCTTCCCGCCGCTGCAGCGCAGTTTCGAGGAGACCCGCAGCATCTTTTTGTGCAGCAGATTGGCTTCGGCATACTTGCTGAAAAACCCGCGCCAGAATCCGCCGCGCAGAAATCGCCGCACGTCGGGCCGCTCCGAAAATTCGCCAAGCAGGGCGTGAAATTTCTGCCGTACCGAAGTAGGCAATACCCACTCCATCATCTCCGTGTAGGACGCCGTCGGCAGGTCCACCCGGCCCAGCGGAGCGCGCGAGGCCAGCGCTTCGCCCGGCGGAACCATTTCCACCCACCCCTGGCTGGCATCCATGGCGGTGAAGAAACGGTCCAGCCAGCCGTCGCGATAGCAATGCTCGTAGGTGTGCGGCCAGCCGCCAAATTTTTCCATGTCGTCGCCCGTGCAAGCCATGCCGCCAGGATGATCGTTTGCGGACCGGCGAAGGAACGCGACACTGTCCTCGACGGTACCGAAGGGAAGCAAGTAGCGCAGTTCCTGCAGGCCGGGAATCACCTTCACCGTTCTGGCGCATTCCTCGGCGATGTAATAGCCAAACAACTCCGGAATCTCGCGCCCCGCCGTTAGAAAGTGGCTGTCGTCGACCAGTGTGTATTCCGCCCCCGCTTCGGCGAGCACTGCGGGCAATTGAGGCTCCCACACGCGTTCGGCAAGCCATGCCCCCGCGGGCCGCTTCCCAAAATGGTCTTCGATATAATGGCTCAGACGCCGAATCTGCTCGATGCGATCTTCGTAAGGAATGGCGATCAGAATCGGCTCGTAAAATCCTCCGCCCACGACCTCCACCTGGCCGCGCGCTGCGAGAGCGCCAATGCGCTGGATATATTCGGGATGCCTTTCGGCCAGCCATTCCAGGAGCGGGCCGGAATAGTGCAGGCCTAAACGGACGCGCGGGTGGCGCGCTACGCATTCAACAAAAGGCAGGTAGGAATGCTCGTAGGTGCGTTCCATTACGTCGTCAAAATTCCCGACGGGTTGATGCGCGTGAATGAGCAAAACCAAGTTGAATTTCGACAAGCCAGAACCTCGCGGCCGCGCAGGCTATCCATGATAGCGCGGGTAGTCACGTAGGGAGAAATTCAAATGCACGATTGTCACGATCACGAACCGCGACGCATATACGCATACTAAGTTGCGCCCTCATCTGTCTGATAAGATGCCGTACTCTGCGTTGTGCATGACGCCAGGCTCAAAAACTCGAATGGATCCACGCGAAAAAGATCGGCTGTATCAAAAAGGACTTGAAGCGTTCAATTCCGCCCATTTCTACGACGCCCACGAACATTGGGAAGAGGTGTGGCTGGAGACGCCGAACCCAGACAAAAAATTTCTGCAGGGCTTGATTCAGGTTGCCGCGGCGTTTCATCACTATTCCCGAGCGAATTTGCCGGGAACGCGAAACTTGCTTCAGGCAGGGCTGCTCAAACTCAATTCCTTTCCGGAAGTTCACGGCGGTCTTGAGATTGAGGCGCTGCGCGAGGCTGTTCGTGAATGGCTTGCCGCGTTGGACGTCGGTGAAATTCCCGCAAGCAGGAAACCCCCGAGGATCAGCCGGCTGGTGAAGTAGCGCACGCTTCAACTTTTGGGTGAAGTCCGTGCTGGCCTAACCCCCGCAAGCCGAAGCTTGCGCCACTAAAGGCCTGCCACGGGTGCGCTCGAACTCCGCTTGAACACCCGGGGCAAAAATCGGGGCTTTCCGCCCATGGCCTGGCGATAGGCGGGGTTTGACAGGAGAAATCCATCCTCGACGCTTAGCCTGCGCCGCAGAATTTCCAGATCTCCCAGCGTCCCGATAATCGCCGTGATCCACGCCGTGTGGATCATGGGCAGCGAAAAAATTTCAATCACCACGGCCACATAATTGGGATGCCGCACCCAGCGATACGGTCCTGAACTTACAACTCCCACGCGCGAGGATTCCATCACTTCCACGTTCCAGTGCCCCGCCAGCGTTCGGATCACCCACCAGCGAAGAAGATTGGACAGAATAAACAACACAGCCATCGAAATGGCCAGCGCGGGAATCAGGGGGCGATGAAGCAACAGAACTTCGGCCCCCGCGCACACCAGGACGCTTCCATGCAATAAAACCATCCAACGAAAATGCGGTTCGGGAATTTTGCGAACGCCCTGTTTTTCGAGCTGGCGCTGATTGCGGCGCGAAATTCCCAATTCCGCAAGCCGCCCGATCCCCACGAGCACCAGCAGGCAAAGATAGGCGAACCTCATGGCCATTGCAGCAGGAGCATCTCCGCCGTGAATCCCGGGCCGAAAGCCATCAGGAGCCCGTAGCTCCCCGACGGCATTTCTTTTTGCACCAGCCATTCGTTCAAGATGAAAAGAACGCTGGCGCTCGAAAGATTGCCGTACCGGCGCAAGATGTCCCAGGAAATTTCCGTATCGGAGCGGTCCAAACCCAATTCCTCCTGCATGAAGGACAACAGCTTTTGTCCGCCCGGATGCAGGAGAAACGCGGAAATATCATCGCGCCGCAAACCCTGGCGCGCCAGAAAATCTTCCGCAAGGCTCTTTACCCTATCCCGGATGAGCTCAGGCACGTCCTTGGAAAGAACGATGTGGAAGCCGGAATCGCGCAGATCGAAACCCATGGCGGCAAGCGAATTGGGAAACAGGAAACACTCGGAGGCCAAAATGCGCGGCCCGGGCGCTTCGCGGCCCGTGACCACCACGCCTGCCGCGCCGTCGCCGAATAAAACGGCGGAAATCAAATTTGCCTGGGAAATGTCCCGGCGCTGAAAGGTGAGCGTGGGCAGCTCGACCGCGATCAATAGAGCCGTGCGATCAGGAAACGCGGACAGATATTCCCAGGTATGCGCGAGGCCCGCGGCGCCCGCCGCGCACCCAAGTTCCGTGACCGGGAGCCGCCGCACGTCCGGACGGAATCCCATGATCGTTGCGAGATGGGCATCGAGCGAAGGGATCATGACGCCCGTGCACGACACCGTAACCAGCAGATCCACGTCGGCAGGCGTCATTCCGGCTTGCGCCAGCGAACGCTCGGCCACCTGCAAGCCAAGTTCGACGGACTTTTCCTGATACTCCGCGTTGATCTGCGCGAGCGGGCGAGGCTCAATCGTATATTCCGGTGGAAACACACTGTAGCGCTGGTCGATCGCCGAATTGTCGATCACTTCGCGAATGGCATCCTGCCTCGCGGCGTCCAGCGAAAAAACGCCGCCAATGCGGTTTTTCACGATTTCACGCGACAACACGTGTGGCGGGACGGCCGTCGCAGTCCCCGCGATGGTGGCCACTGCCGGCACGATTTTGTTCCTGATCCTGGCTTGCGGGTCTTGCCGGCTGGCCAATACTTCTTCTACCTCTACGGATTTTGGCGTTCGCGTGGATGACAATGTGATGCTCCCCCGGCTCCGGTTAGGAATTCTCGCGCTGAAAGAGACCGCGCGCCAGACTCCAAACTACAATGTGTGGGATGCAGATTCCTGCCGGCAGGTGCCGAAGAAATTTAACAAATGCTCTCAATCCCGCCGCCCCTTCAACTGTCGAAGCAGGAAACGCTCCAACTTTCCAAAAAAATGCGGCGCCCTTGCTGCGCAAAGGGAACGCCGCACGAAAACCTGCTCCGACAAGTTGCCGTTTTCGGACGGCTGGATCAGCCTTGCTTGGTGTACCAGTCCGCGTTAATCGGCGTAAAGTGGGCCCACTTCTCCGGCAAATCCTCCAAAGCAAAAATCGCCGTCACCGGGCAGACCGGGACGCAGGCGCCACAGTCGATACATTCCACCGGGCTGATGTAGAGTTGCGGCTCGGACTCGAATTTGGGTTCATCTTTCCGCGGATGGATGCAATCGACGGGACAAACGTCGACGCAGGCGGTGTCCTTCGTACCGATACAGGGCTCAGCAATTACGTACGCCATCTTGGCTCTCCTTCGAGGGATATCTATAGCTTAAAAAAAACCAATTACCCGCTTACATTGGCATGGAAAGAATCGGTTTATATCACCAAAGCAGCCACTGCACAAGCCAGTTTCTCCTCGCAAAAAGTATAGCACGTCCAGTGGCGCGGGCTTGAGCCTGCGGGGATTGGTCCTAGTGAGTCTCGCCGGAGATCAGAACGGCCGCGCCCTGCATTTTGCCGCTTCGCAACTGGTCTAACGCTTCGTTGGCCTGTTCGAGCGCGAACGGCTGGGTCGTCGTGCGCACCGGGACTTTGGGCGCGATGTTCATGAATTCCGCGGCGTCTTTGCGCGTCAGATTCGCGACCGAACACACCGATCGCTCTCCCCACAGCAATTCGTAGGGAAACGAGGGAATATCGCTCATATGAATGCCGCCGCAAACGACCGTCCCTCCCTTGCGGACGGCGGTCAGAGCGGCGGGCACTAGGGCGCCCACGGGCGCAAAAATAATCGCCGCGTCCAGCTCCTCCGGGGGACGCTCCTCGGAAGCTCCTGCCCAGGTCGCGCCCAACTCTTTGGCAAATCGCTGCGCTGCTTCATCGCCCGCGCGCGTGAAGGCATACACGCTGCGGCCTTGATGCCGGGCCACCTGAGCCACGATGTGCGCCGCGGCGCCGAAGCCGTAGATGCCCAGGCGTTTTGCGTCACCCGCGCGCGCCAGCGAGCGGTAACCGATCAAACCGGCGCACAGCAGCGGCGCGGCCCCCGCGTCCGAATAGGATTCGGGAATCGGGACGCAGTAGCGTTCGTCGGCAAGGGTGAATTCGGCGTAGCCGCCGTCCAGCGTGTAGCCGGTGAAGAGCGCCTTCGGGCACAAATTTTCGTGGCCCGCGCGGCAATAGAAACATTCGCCGTCCGTCCAGCCGAGCCACGGCACGCCGACGCGCTGGCCAACGGATAGCAGGCTAGCTCTATTTCCCAAGCGCAGCACGCGCCCTACAATTTCATGTCCAAGGATGAGGGGAAGCTTGGGGTTCGGCAATTCGCCGTCCAGCACGTGCAGATCGGTGCGGCACACGGCGCAGGCAAGGACTTTGATTAAAACCTGGTGGTCCCGGGGTACGGGCACGGGGCCCTCGCGCAACGCCAGTGGTTTGCCCGGTTGCTCGAGAATCATCGCGCGCATGAGTTTATTTTGGCTTATTCAGGGCGCACTTAAAATCTGTTTTTCTAGGCGGACGGCGCGGCTCCGCGAAGAAAATTTTTCGCGAAGAAAACCAAGTTCGCGGGACGCTCCGCAAGGCGCCGCATGAAATACGGAAACCAATCCTTGCCAAAAGGGATGTATACGCGCACACGATAGCCCTGCCGCACCAGGCGCGTCTGCAAATCCGTCCGAATTCCGTAGAGCATCTGAAATTCAAATTTATCCTTGGTGATGTTTTGCTCGGCAGCGAAGCGGATCGCCGCTTCAATCATCTTCGGGTCGTGCGTGGCCAGGGCGTGGTAGATTCCGCTGGGGAGCAGGATCTTCATCAGCTTGATGAAATTTGCATCGACATCTTTTTTGCGGCGAAAGGCGATCCGCGAAGGCTCCTTGTAGGCCCCTTTAACGAGGCGGACGCGGCACCCGATGCCCAGCAAATCGCGAATGTCCTCTTCGCTGCGGTAGAGATACGCTTGAACGACGGTTCCCACGGCGGCCGATTCCGCGCGGGCCTGCTTGACGATGCGCAGCGTGCGGTCGGTATAGGCCGAGCCCTCCATGTCCACGCGCACGAAATTTCCGAGTTCTTCGGCGCGGCGCGTGACCATGCGCAACTGCTCGGCGCAAAACTCGCCGCCGAGATCAAGACCCAGATGCGTGAGCTTGAGCGAAACATTGGCCTCGACGCCCGCCGCCGCGATCTGCTCCAGCGCTTCGGTGTACGACGCGCGCGCGAGTTCCGCATCCTCGCGCGTGACCACGTTTTCGCCCAGGTGATCCAGGCTCGCGGTCATTCCGGCCTTGTTACTGGTCCGCGCCGCTTCGATGGCGGGCGCGAGTTCCTCGCCGGGGACGAAGCGTTGCGCCATGCGGCGCGTGGCGCCATGGGAAGTAATCCAGCGGCGAAGCCGGGAGCTTTTGGCCAGTTCAAGCAGCAGCGCGCGTAACATGGAATCTGTGCCGGCAAGGCCCTGAAATGGGCAGCGATTTCAGCGGTCCGGATGAGCCTCGAGAAATTTCTCGGCGTCCATGGCGGCCATGCAGCCGGAGCCGGCGGCGGTCACGGCCTGCTTGTAGTGATGGTCCTGCACGTCTCCCGCGGCAAACACGCCCGGAATCTTGGTCTGGCTGCCGTGATGGGTGATGAGATAACCGTTTTCGTCCATGTCCAGCTTGCCGTGAAAGACCTTGGTGTTGGGCACATGTCCGATGGCGATAAACACGCCTTCCACGTCCAGCTTGGAAGTCTGATTAGTTTCGGTATTCCGCAGCGTCATGTATTCCACGCCGCCCTTGGTCACATCCGAAATGTCTTCGACCACCACCGGGGTGACAAACTGAATTTTTTCATTGGCGCGCGCACGATCCACCATGATTTTTGAGGCGCGAAATTCCTTGCGCCGGTGCACCAGATAAACCTTGCTGGCAAAACGCGAAAGGAAATTGGCTTCCTCCATCGCCGAGTCGCCGCCGCCGACCACCGCGATGTCCTTGCCGCGGAAAAAATAGCCGTCGCAAGTCGCGCAGGTAGAGACGCCGTACCCGATCAGCTTGCGCTCGGACTCGAGGCCCATGAGACGAGCGGTCGCGCCCGCGGCGATGATCAACGAAAGAGTCTCATAGGTGTCGTTGCCCGCCATAATTTTAAACGGCCGCTTGCTCAAATCCACGTCCGTGATCGCGCCGGATTTGAATTCCGCGCCGAAGCGCTGCGCCTGCTTGCGCATGTTTTCAATCAAGTCCGGTCCGAGAATCCCGTCGGGAAACCCCGGAAAATTCTCGACCATCGTGGTGAGCGATAGCTGCCCGCCGGGCTCGAAGCCGTCGATCACGATAGGTTTCAGGTTGGCGCGCCCGGCATAGATGGCGGCCGTCAGCCCGGCGCAACCGCTCCCGATGATAATGACGTTGTTCAAGTGTTCTTCTCCCTGCCTGTCATTGGATTCGCCAGCACGACGCCGCGATGCAACCCGCGAAGGACGAAAGTTTAGCACTCCCGCGCGCGGGCGCGCTTCGATAAAATCGTGGCGCTCCATCTTCGCGGGCAACGCTGGCCTCCCCGCCCGGAATGGGTGATAATGCCAGCGCATTTTGCTACCCACAGGAGGTGGTCTTGAGCCGCGCACCAGGCACCTATGCCGTGTTCGATACTTCGCAGGGGAAGATCGTCGTCCGCTTGCTTGAAAAAGAAGCCCCGCAGACCGTCGGGAATTTCGTCGGCCTCGCGGAAGGCACCAAGGAATTCAAGGACCCCAAGACCGGGCAAAAAGTGAAGCGCCCGTTTTATGACGGCCTCATTTTCCATCGCGTGATTCCGCAATTCATGATTCAGGGAGGATGCCCGCTCGGAACGGGAACCGGCGATCCCGGCTATCGTTTCGCCGACGAATTCCATTCATCCCTGAAGCACGACAAACCGGGAAAGCTCTCCATGGCCAACGCCGGGCCGGGCACAAACGGAAGCCAATTTTTCATCACCGTGGCGCCCACGCCCTGGCTCGATAACAAGCACACCATCTTTGGCGAGGTGATCGAAGGAATGGATGTGGCCACCAAAATTTCAGAGTTGCCGCGCGGAGCGAACGACAAGCCGAAGCAGGCCGTGGAATTGAAATCCGTGCGGATTGAAAAGGCCTGACCGGGCAGACGCCAGCATGCTAAACCCGGCCAACTTGTTCCGGATGATGACCGAGTTCATTTTCATCCTGCTCGGTGGATTTTTGGTCTGGGTCGGTTTGAGCGGACGCCTGGACCCCGGAAATTTTAACCCGCGAGGCCCCGCCTGGCTGGGCCTCGGCGCGGTCCTGATCTACTGGGGGGCTCGCACGTGGGCCAAAACGGCGCGCGCGGCGCGGACAGCGGATCGCGCCGCCGCGCAAGTGGGCGGGGCTTCGCTGATCCTGGTGGGATTGACGATGTTGTCGCTTGCGTTTGTGGAATTTCGCCTTGTGGGAATCATATTTGCAGCCGCCGGAATGATTTTGGCGCTGCGCGGAATCCTGGCCGCGGTGCTGTCGCTGCGGGGGGACTAGTGTTCGTCCAATTCACGCCAGCCGGAGGATAATTCCATGCTCAAGGAATTCAAGGAATTTGCGATGCGTGGCAACGTGCTCGATATGGCCGTCGGGATCATCATCGGCGCGGCATTCGGGCAAATCGTCAACTCGTTTGTGCAGGATATCATGATGCCGCCGATCGGGAGGCTGGTCGGCCACGTAGATTTTTCAAATCTTTTCGTGAGCCTCTCCGGAACGCATTATGACACCATCGCAGCGGCCAAGACGGCGGGCGCCGCGACGCTGAACTATGGCGTCTTTCTGAACACGGTCATTAATTTCCTGATCGTGGCGTTCGCCGTATTCCTGCTGGTCCGCCAGGTCAATCGTCTCGTGGTGAAACCGGCGCCCGCCGCCGCGCCCACGACGCGCGATTGCCCCTATTGCCTGAGCACGGTCCCGCTCAAGGCGACGAAGTGCGCGCATTGCACCTCCGAGCTTCGCGCGGCGTAAACGGTTAATGTGTGTTGAATCTTGATTTCATGTAGCACCCGCCTTCAGGCGGGCATCGGTCAACTCTACAATGCCCGCTGAAAGTTCTACGCTACATGAGCGGCGCACCGCCGGCACGGCTAATGACTCGAGCGGCTCTGCTTATTCTGGGGAATTTCGGCGATCGATTTGCCGATCGCCTCAAGATAGCTCCGGGTATAGTCTTCGAGGCCCGTCGCAAATTCGCGGGAAACCTCCGCGGCTCTTTCTTGCAGGGTGCCGGCCATTTCATTGCCAGCGGATGCCAGGAGCGAGTTCGCATTGTCCTGCGCTGCTTTTTCGAAGTTTTGATAGAGTTTCTGCAGGGTATCGTTGGTCTTGGCAGTATGCGCCGTGGTGTTTTTTTCCAAATCTTCCAGGGCCTTGGCCAAACTTTCGTTGGTGGTGAAGGCCAGCTGGTTTTCCAGCCCCGCAAAAATCGCCTCGGACTCTTTCCTCAAGGCAGTGCCGGCGCCATTCAGTTTCTGCAGGGAATCCTTTGCTTCCGTGAGGATAGGCACCACCTGGTCGCGAAGGCGCGTCATAAAACGGTCCACCGCCTGGCTGCGTGTGGCTTCCATGTTACGCTGCGCGCGCTCGATGGCAGTGGCCGTCAAACCGTCCAGGTGCTTGCTCACTTCCTGGACTTGAGACAGCATGTGCTGCCGGACGGTCTCCATGTCTTGCTCAATCTTCTTCCGCCACAGCGCGTAACTATTTCGTGCGCCGACTTCATTCGCTTCGCTCAGCTCCTTTATGACCTGGCGGACGATCACTTCCCTGGAGGCCGAGATCGCGGACTGGATGGCCTTGATTGCTTCGCTTCGAAGCTGGCCACGAAACTCTTCCATTAACCGGCTCTTCTCCGTGACAAGAGCGGCGGCCGCGGCTTCCGATGCCATCGCTTGAATTTGTTCCCCCAGGCCGACCATCAATTGCGCAAGCGGCGCAATGGGCGACGCGGCGGCTTCTTTTCTCTCGAGCCGGGAGACCCGATCCAACCCGACCTCAGGCGCCGGGACGATGGATTGCTCTTTCCGGGTCACGACCTTCAATTCCCGCCCAGAGGCCGTGGAATCATTCCCTTCCGGAATCTGCGGCGGAAACCAATCGGCCGGCGGGGAGGCGACTCCCCAGATGTTTCCGGCGATCTCCAGCTCCACGGCAATCTGGAAACTGCGCTCCTTGCTGGCCCCGATTTTCTGCGCCCATTTCACTTGCGCCCGGTTAGAACAAGGAGCCGAGCCATTGTTCGGCAGTTTGATTTCCAGGTACACGGTTTCGCCCTGAATGACCTCATGTTTCGATTGGTAGGAGCAGCCGTGGCAGCTGATCGACAGGGTCGAGACCTGCTCCTGATAGGGCTCTCGCAACGCGCCCACGCCCTGCACAAGGATTGGTACGGCTTGATCAACGCGGGTACTGCGACGCCTCTTTGCGTACACGGCCTGTTGGGGTGACACGGGATCCTCCGGAGGGGCTGAAGCAAAATGATACGTGAGAATGGGACGAGACGTCCGGCCAACGGGAAGGGCGTGTAGCCGAGGAGTTACCGCCTGTTGCGGACGTTCCAAACGCAAGCTCACAGATCGGGTTGGGCCCGGTATTCTCGGGCGCATTCTTGGCAGGGGCAAATGGTTCGCAGGTAATCGAAGCTGTAGATTCCGGTCGCGTGACCGTCGTTAAAATCAATTTGCAGGGCGTAGTTGCCCACGGCGTGCGCCGACTTTGCGGCCAGCTTCGGTTTGTACATGGGAAGCAGCGGCGAACCGAGCGGCGCGGCCGCGGCGCGCGCGGCATTTTCTCTTTTCAATTGCCGGTCTTTCTCCTGCCCCTGCGCCTTTTTCATCCGCTCATCGTTGCACATCGCACAGGGGCATTCTTCGCGGAGATAGGCGAAGTCGAAGTGGCTGGCGTGGCCGTCGGCCCAGGTGATGTCGACTCCATTTCCGGAGGACACGTGCACTTTCACATTGGCCGGTTTTCTTCGCGCATCAATTGGAATGGGCATGGCTCGCCTTCGTTAATCCTTTGCCAGAGAGGGAGCACTGATTCGGGCCAGGCGGCCGTGCTCCAGTTCCACGCGGCGGTCGGCAAGATTTCCAATGGCCTGCGAATGGGTCACTACAAGAATCGTGTGACCCGCGTCATGCAGATCGTGCAAGAGTTTCAGGACGATCGCCTCGTTGGTCTCGTCAAGATTGCCGGTGGGCTCGTCGGCGAGGATCAGTTTCGGCTGATTGATCAGAGCGCGCGCGATGGCCACGCGCTGCTGCTCGCCGCCGGAAAGTTCCGCGGGGACATGACTCAACCGGTCGCTGAGGCCCACCCGGCACAGGGCTTGCGCGGCCTCCTTTTCATCCGTGATGCTGTGAAAATACTGGGCCAGCATGACATTTTCCAGGGCCGTGAGATAAGGGACCAGATGAAATTGCTGAAACACAAAGCCGATTTTATCGGCGCGGTAGCGCGTCAATTCGCGTTCGCCGAGATTGCCGATTTCCAGGCCGTCAACGACGACGCGGCCCGCGCTCGGATGATCGAGCCCGCCAAGAATGTTGATGAGCGTGGTTTTGCCGGAGCCGGAAGGGCCCATGATAGCGATCCATTCGCCTGCTTCCACTTCGAAGCTTACATGGTCGAGCGCGCGGACTTCGCCGAAGCGTTTATCGAGTTGCTCGACCTGGACCAGCGGCGACATCATTCTCCTCGCAAAATCTCCGCTGGGCGCACTCGCCCCAGAAGGCGCAGGGGAAACGCTCCGGCCAGGGCCACGCCGATCGTCAATGCAATCGTGATCGGCAAAACTTCCAGGCGCGCGGAAATGGCCACGCCGAAGATGCGTTCGCCCATCCATCGGGCCAGCACCACGCCGATCAGAAAACCGACCACGCCGCCCACCGCGCCGAGTGTCGCCGCTTCGAAGAGAAACAAACGCATGATATGCTGGACCGATCCACCGAGCGCTTTCATGAGGCCGACGTCCCGCCGGCGCTCCATGGCCAGGGCCGCCATCGAAGCCAGCACACCGAGCATCGAGAGAATCAGAATCAGCGCGATGGTCCAGAAAATCAGACCGCGAATCCGCCCAAGGATTGTCCCTTCGGCGGCGGCGATTTGACGCACGGGCCGCACGTCGAGGCCCGGCAAATTGCCCGCAAGCTTGCGCGTGACTCCTTCGATTTCCGCGGGCGTTCCCGCAACGCTCACTTGCACCAGGCTCACACGGCCGGAAAGCCCTGCCAGGGCCTGCGCGGAATCGAGGTTGGTGAGGATTTGATTATCTTCGGCGCCGCCGGAGGTAACAATTCCCGCGACCGTAAGCGAAATATTGCGATCGCCGGATCGCAATTGCACCGAACTGCCGGGCGCGAGTCCCAGCTGTCTCGCTGCGGTGAAGCCCACCAGGCAATGCTCGTGGTCGTCGCGGGAAGAAACCCAGCCGCCCTCGAGCTTCCACCAGGAATTCATTTTGGCCACCTGGTCAAACCACGTTCCCGCCAGAATGACCGGCTGCGTTCCGGAATTCGCCGCCACGTAAAGATAGGGTGCGGTGGCGACAATCTGCGAGATATGCAATGCGGCAACGCGATCCAGAACGGCGGCGTCGGCAAGCGCGGCTTCATTCCCGCCGGCTGGAGGAGCGATGACTACATTAGCGCCCAGCGTGCGGAATTCCTGGGTCAGCTTTCGCTCCGCATCCAGATTCACATTGAGCAGCGCGGAGCAAACCGCTGCCCCGCTCGTCAGCGCAATCAGGGCCACTGCAAGCCGGCCGCGGCTGGCGCCGAGCAGTTTCCATAGTATTCGCAGGAACATCGAGCGGCTGGGCACGTCCTCAATCCCCCCGCAACACGGGAGCGGGATCGACGCGCGAGGCACGTCCAAGCGGCAGCAGACTCCCCAGCAGCGCGACCACCGCCGCGAGGACTAAAACGATGGGAAGCAGAATCCAGCGAAGCGCGGGAGCAACTCCAAAAATTCCAATGCCCAGGGCGCGCGCCAGCAAAACTCCCAGCGCGTAGCCCAGAAAGCCGCCAACCAGCGCGAGAAATAGTTGCTCGGCCACAAAAAATGCGCCCACAGCACGGCGGCTTGCGCCCAGCGCCTTCATCAACCCGATTTCCGCGCGCCGCTCGAGCACCGTGGTCGCGGACGTCGCGCCCACCGCGAGGGCCGCCGCGAATAATGCGGCAATGGTCACGATCCACATCAGGCCGCTGACGCGCGTCAGAATCCGCCCCTCGCCTTCGGCGACTTGCCGGATCGCGCGGACTTCTACTCCGGGAAGTTGCTGCTGAATTTGGTGCGAGATCGAGGAGATGTACGGGCTGCAATACCAGCGGTCGTATTCCACCGGCGTCATTGTCGCGGGATCGCGCTCGGAGAAAGCGTCCGCAGGTTTGGTCAGCGCGCTCACCAGCAAGCGCCGGTACTGGCCGGGGCGGCCGGCCAAATCCTGCGCGATTTCCAATGGCGCGAGGATGGAATTGTCTTCGCGGCCTCCGGTGGAAACGATGCCCGTGATCGTTAGCGTATGAGAGCGGCCGCTTGCGCCGATTTTAACTTTGCTTCCGGCATGCAAATTCAAACGCTGCGCGAGCGCCCCGCCCGCCACGCCTTCTTCCGCGCCATCCGAAAACCAACGGCCGTCGACGCGCCACCAGGGATCGGTGGCCGAAATTCCCGTCGTGAACGCGCTGCCGTCGGGAACTGGAACAGAGTGGCTGTACCACGTGCCGATCAATTCCTCGTCAGAATTTGCTTGTGAACCGCCGGACGCGATCGCCACGGGAACATCGAGAAATGGCGCAAATCCCATCACGTTGTTGCGCCAGAAAATTGTTTTTAATTTCCCGAGATCGCCCGCGGGCAAATAGGCGCCGGCGTTGACCGGCCGGTAATCGACTCCTCCAATTTCCAGCGGCAGCGTGTCCGATGCGGGCGTGACCAGCAGATTCGCGCCGAGCGAACGGAATTCCCGCGCCAGGCGGTCACCCACGTCGAGTGCCACCTCCAGCGTAGCGGTCGCCACCGCCATGCCCAGCGCCAGCGCCACCGCCGTAAGCACTTTGCGGCGCGGCTTCCGCGTGAACGATTCGCTGACGATTCGAAGAAACATACTTCATTGTCCCTGATAGAGCGTTTTGCCCAACACCGCAGAAACCCCCGCGTCTGAAGAGGCGGGCTACAACATATCGCCGTCGCGGGCCAATGCTGTAGCCCGAGTCTTCAGACCCGGGGTTTTTTCCGCTGTGCGCAAGCTTCTATTGAGAGACCCGGCTCCTGGCTTCGGCCAGCTTGGAGACGTCGATCACCAGCGCGCCGCTCTCCGTGCGCGAGGGGACACCGACGGGGTTGCACCCGCCCGCTTCTCCAATTGTGGGAATGTAAATGGCGGAAGCGCAGTTGCGGCACACGACGTTCGAACCATCCTGGCGGTATCCGGCGGTGCCGCAAATCAGGCAGGCGTCCAGCGCGGTCCCCCAGCTTCCGTTAGGCTTTCGAATCACGAGGAAGCGCAGGCTCGTACCGCCGGCGTCCACGCTGTAAATGTGAAGGTTCGCGTCGCTGATCTCAGCGAGGGGGATTCGAACCGCTCCGCTGTCCGACTGGATCGAGCGGGCCTGGGTGGTCGCGGTCACGCGGGTGTACGCGAACTCCGCGGCCAGAATCAGGATCACGGCGGTGCAAGTGAAGGCCGAGGCGAACGCCCAACGGCGCTGCTTGCGCCGCTCCCACTCCAGCCGCCGGCGCTCCGCGGCATCGGGCACATTCTCCGCCGCGCGACCGCGTGCGGCCATCCATTCGCGCAGCACGAGAAGCGCCGCCGCGCCGAGAATCACCGTGAAAAAGAAAACTTCATTGCGCACGATCGGGCCGACATAAGCCATTTCCACGCGGCTTGATGGCAGCCACATCGCTTCACTCAGTTCGTGAACCCCGGTCAGCGCCAGTTGCACGGCGAAGATAGTAAGAATCGTGCTCGTCCACGAGAAGAATTTTCCGAGCGAAATTTTCAGCGTCCCCTGGAAAAAGAACACACCTAAGGCAACCGCGACGGCCAGTCCTAGAATCGTTCCGATCCAAACGGCCAGGCCTTCCGTGGAAAGCTCCACGGCCCGCAAAATCAACGCAAGCTCAGCGCCTTCGCGAACCACCATCAGAAAAACGAATGTGGCCAGGCCAATCCCCGCGGACAACTCGGATTTCGCCGCGTGTTTTTCGACGCGTTTTTCGATTTCCTTTTTCAAATGCCGGGCCACGCGGTTCATCCAGATAATCATGGTGACCACAAAAACGGCCGCGAGCAGAAGCAGCAACCCCTCGAATCCGTCCTCGCTGACCTTCCAACGCTCCAGCGCGATGGCCACGGCCAGGCTGGAAACCACCGCGACGATGACGCCTCCCCACACCCAACGCACCAGATTGGACCGTCCGGTGCGATTCAGATAGACGAGTACGATGCCGACAACCAGGGCGGCTTCGACACCTTCACGTAAGGCGATGAGGAAAGCAGAGAGCAAAGTTCAATCCTTCCGCGTGACGTGCTGCCGCCACGCTTCCTCTCAGCAAAGGGCCTGTAGAGGCGAGCCACGCCTTGCCACTTCTTCGGCGACCATGGCGCGAAAACGCAAAGCCCGCGCGCAAAATGGGGCCAAAAAGGGGCGGCCTCTAGTTGCAACTCATTCGCAACTGGAAATATTAGTGTACACGGCCCTTCGGCCCTGGGTCAAGCTTACAAGTTTCTACCCTGCTGCGTCCCCGGACGGTAGAATATGCATCTACATGATTTTAGCCATGATTCAGCCCCGGTGTCACCTTACAATTCGCTGCCATACGGACCGACGGGTTTCGCTCGTGACGCGCATTGCGGCCATTTCGTTTGCGGGCTTGCTCCTGGTGGCCCCGGCATGGCCCCAGTCTGCGAGTTCCACTTCGTCGCCCGCTGCGGCGCCCGCCCAGACTAAGCCGCCATCCACTCCTCCTCCCCCGCAGGACAAAGGCCGAGCGCAGAAAGCCTTTCAAGCAGGCCGCCGCGCGGAACAATCCGGCGACTGGAAGGCGGAGCTTTCCTCCTATACCGAAGCGGCTACCTACGATCCATCAAATCGGGAGTACAAAATCCTGAAGGAACACGCGCGGTTTCAAGTCGTTCAATCGCTCGTCGATGGCGCGGAACGGCTGGCCATTGCCGGAAATATCCCCGGCGCGCGCGAACAGCTCTCCCAGGCGCTGGAGATCGATCCGACCTATGTCGTGGCGCGGGAGCGCCTTGCGGAATTGACGCCGAGCCAGGCGGAAACCGAAATGCCCAAGGGTCCGCGTCTTGGCGGGTTGCCCCGGCTGATTCTCAATTCGGGAACCCAGGCATTCGACTATCGCGGCACGACTCGCGGCGCCTACGAGGAAATCGGGAAGCAATTCGGCGTGAAGATGGTATTTGACGGCGATTTGCCTGACCGCTCGATTCGTTTCCATGTTCCGGCGCTGGACTTCGACACGGCGGTGATGGTCCTTTCGCGACAGACCAGGACGTTCACGCGAGTCGTGGATGCGCTTACGATGTTCGTCACCGAAGACAGCCCGCAAAAAGTGCGGGAGTACTCCCTCGAGGTGGAAAAAGAGCTGCCGCTCCCGGCCTCGGTCACCACGGAAGAGATGAACGAAGAAGTCCGGATGATTCGCGAGATGACCGGCATCGCGCGGACACAACTGAATACCGCGACGCGCACGCTCACCGTGCGCAGCACCGAGCAAAACGTGGCCCTGGCGCAAGCCCTTCTCGAACAGATCGAGCAACCCCGCGGCGAATTGATGCTGGATATCGAAATTCTCGAACTCGACCGAACTTTCGCAAACCAACTGGGAGTCACGCCGCCCAGCTCGTCGAGCGTTTTTGCTCTTACCTTGCCGGAAATCCAGCAGCTCCAGGCAGCGCAGAATAACGGCACCCTGATTCAAATCCTGCAGAGCATTTTCGGCAGCAGCGCCGTGAGCTCGGCGACGGGCTCCGCGCTTCCCGCATTGATCGCTTTCGGCGGCGGAAAAACTATTTTTCTCGCGACCATGCCCGGCTTTACGGCGAATTTCGGCACGGCCCTCAACACGGTGCACAGCGCCCAGCGGATTTTGCTGCGCGCGCAGAACGGCAAGCCCGCGACGTTCTTTGTGGGCGACCGTTATCCCATTGATCTAGGTTTACTTTCTTCGGATTTGAACTCGACCTCCACGGCGCTTTCGCAGGCGCTCGGCCAGGCGCTGCTTGCGGGCGTAACTCTTCCGCGAACGGATTACTCCACCGGCCTGAACAGCGGCCCGGCCGCGCTGGCCCTGGCTGTTTTCAATAATACGGGTGGCCACGAAGATATCGCCGTCGCCAATCAGACGAACAGCACAGTTTCGATCTTAGCGGGGAACGGCGACGGTACGTTTTCGGCCGTGCCGTCTTCCTGCGCCGCTCCGTCGCCGTTTTGCATTCCGATTCCGGGCGTCACGGTAGGCACCGTCACGACGGCGGCAACCCCTTCGGCCATCGCTGTGGGCGATTTCAATGATGATGGCAACCTGGATATCGCTGTCACGGATACGGCCAACAGTCGAGTGATGATACTGCTTGGAAACGGGGATGGCACGTTCCAGACGCCCGTGGCTTATGCGACGGGAAGCAATCCCGTCGCCCTCGTGGCACAGGATTTTGACGGCGATGGACAGCCCGACCTTGCCGTCGTCAATCAGGGTGACAAGACCACTCCCAGCACGGTGTCGATCTTGCTCGGCAATAAGACGGGCGGCAAACAAGACGGAACCTTTGCCGCCAAGGTTGATTATCCCGTGGGCGTGGATCCGGCCGCGATCACCACAGCCGATTTCAATGGGGATGGCAGTGTGGATTTGGCCGTGGCGAACCACGCGACTGGCAGCGGCGGCGACGGCACTGTCTCCGTATTGCTGGGCAAAGGCGACGGCACGTTTGGCGCGCAGTCAACTTTTTCCACGGGGAACGGGCCTGCGGGCATTGCCACGGCGGATTTCAATGGCGACGGACACGCCGATCTGGCCGTGGCGAATCACTCCGACAGTACCGTTTCGATTTTGCTCAACAAGGGCGACGGCACAGGCACGTTTTTCGCGCACACGGATTTCGCCACCGGGTCCGGTCCAGCCGGAATTCTTGCCGCGAACTTCACCGGCACGAATACGGATCTCGCCGTCGCGGACGAAACGGCGCCCAATGTGGATGTCTTGATCGGAAATGGGGACGGAACTTTTACCACCCCTATCTCCTTGCCCACGGGGAACTCACCGGTTGCTGTGGCCGGGGCTGATTTGAATGCCGACGGCACGATAGATCTTGTAACAGCGAACAGCGGGTCGAGCACCGTGACTGTCACGCTCAATACCCTGCAGCCCTCGTCGAATTTATCGTCGGGCCAATCCGCCTATCCATCGGCCGAGTACGAGGACTTGGGATTGAAGATAAAGGCTACGCCGCGTCTCCATGCCGATAATGAGGTTACTCTGCAACTTCAATTCGACATCAAGAGCCTTACTGGCACGAGCATCAACGGCATTCCCATCCTGAGCAACCGCCAAATCGAACAGACGATCCGCCTGCGGGAAAACGAAACCTCGATTCTGTCCGGCCTCCTGCAGTCAAACCAAATCGGAAGCACCAGCGGATTACCCTGGACCTCGACAGTTCCTGGAATCGGATTATTGACCGGCGAGGACACTTCGAATATCCAGCGATCGGAATTGCTCATCCTGGTCACCCCCCGCGCCTTGCGCTTGCCTGCGCACGATGTCCCGGCGGTCTATGCCGGACGCGGAGAGCCCGCCACGCCGCCAGCGGCGGCGCCTGGGCTAGCCGGACCACCCAATCCGATCCAGCCGCCGCAGGGAGGGCGACAACCATTTGGTCCCGGAGTTCAACCCGGTCAGGCGCCCGGGAATGTCGCGCAGCCACAACAGCAGCCACAACAGCAGCCACAACAGCAACCGCAGCAGCCGCCGCCGCAACAGCAGTGATCCTTCCGAATTCCAACGATCACGCGGAAAGTGGGATTCCGGGAACGCCAATCTCCCGATTGGCGGACTACAAAACGCCATTCGGGAGAATGGCGTTCCCGGGAGCGGCGCAAAAGGGTTCCGCTCAATCAAAACGTCGCCCGACCGACTAAAACGGACCGCACCGTCGTCATGTGCATGAGCCGGCGTGTTCAGCTGTTCTTCAAGTTATCGAGTCGGGGCGGCATTTCCAGAAACGCCCGCATCACGTGCCAGAACAGTTCACGGTTGATTCCCAACGAAAGGGAATGCGCCAAGCCCGGCAGGATGATGAATTGCCGGTCGGGAATGGTCAGCTTGGTATAAAAACTGATGAGATCCACATCGGTCGCGATCCCGTCATATTCGCCGCGCACGATCAGGAGCGGCGAACGGATTTTGAGCGGGTCGACGATCGGCAGGCTGGTGGTCATGTCGAGATACGTTCCCGTCGGGATGTCATTGCCGAATTTCATTTCGGCGTCGGCCAGTGCTTCCCCGACCGCCGCGTCGGAAGTGCCGGGCTTGTCGCGCGTGAAAATACTGCGAATCATGTCGCGATCGCGCGGCCGGCGGTTGTGCGTGCGGTAGAATTCCACTTGCTTCGCTCGATCGGTCAGAGTCGGCGAACCTTCGCCGGTGTAGGTAAACGCTGCGAGCACCAGCCGGTCAATCATTTCCGGATGAGACATGGCGAACGCGCCGGCGCGCAATGCGCCCGACGACTCGCCAAAGACATGGAACCGCTGCCGCCCCGTTTCACGGGCCACCACCGGAATCGCCGCCTTCAGATCCTCGACGCCGTCCGCGACGTTGGAATTGCCCTCGGTCCGCGACGATTTTCCGTAGCCCTCAAAATCCATGGTCCAGACGTCATATCCGTACCTGGCAAACACGTTCATCAGCGAATACTCGCCGCGCCCCGTAACGGTTACGTCGAATGACGTCGAGGAAATCGAAGAGCCGTGCACCAGGAAAAGCACCGGCAGAGCCGGCTTCCCGGCTTGCGGCGCCCCCACGCGCTTGCGGAACATGTACAGCTTGACGTCGCCCTTTTGCGCCCAGTATTCCTTGCTCCATATTTTTTCGCTTGACGCGTCGGACTTTTCCGCCTGGCCGCCGGTCGGTTGCGCAAATGCCTCGGCGGCAACGCCCGATAGAGCGAGCCCGCCGGCAATTGCAGGCACCGCGCCCAAAAGAAAGTTTCGACGAGACGGACGGCTATTTGTGAAGGACATGGTTACCTCCAGGAATCTTCAATCCGAACGTTGACGCTACAGTACTCTCTTCACGATGATCTTATCAATTTCGGGGATATGAGCGAGGTCCGGTACAGGCGAGAGATACGATCAGGCCAGCGGGTGTCGCCAGCGCAGGCCGGGAAATCTCGCGTAGTCACGATCCGCGGTGATCCATTCAGCTCCCGACTCCATAGCCAATGCGGCAAAGTAGGCGTCGCTGACCAAATTTCCTTTGGCTCCGGCCGCTCTGCACAATCGCGTGAAAATTTCCCAATGGCGCGGTCCTGGAGAAACAATGAGACTTCCTTCGTCATCACGCAATTCTTGCGCGAAATTGAGGGCAAGATCAATGGGCGTAGGTTTGGGATAAATCTGCGGGTGGGTTACGATCCGAACCATTCCAGATAGCGCCAGCGCGGAAAGTCCGCAAATTTCCTCGGAATTAAGAGCGTCCTGTAACCACCTCAAGTACCGAGCGTGCTCAATAGCATCAGGCCGGTGCGCATACACGAGAATGTTAATGTCGACGAGGATCATTAATTCCATCCATCAAATCGAGGACCGCGGAAGTGTCGTCCAAGTCGATTCCCGGAAAAGTTCCCCCCTCGCCGTACGTGGTTAGTTTGATTTTCCTTCGTGGCTGCTTTCGCCGTCCCTTGAGGAGTGCTTCGCGCAAAGCATTGGCGATAATCTCGGTCAGCGTGGTGTCCGCTTCCAGGGCGGCTTTCTTGGCCTGGAGGATCAGGTCGTCAGGCAGATTGATGGTCGTCCTCATATGCTTAAGCATACGCGGAGTGCACTCCTAAGTCAACTAGAACGCGAGGTCAGCCCTGGCCCGTTTGGGCCATAAGCTGCGCGGCTATAGCGGGTTGCGCTGCCAATTTGCGTAATTGATGGCCTGCACGGAAAATTTCGCCTTCTGAAGCCGGAATGCGAAGCTCAACAAGTGGACAAGACCGACAATGACGAGTGCGCTGTTAAACTCATGCTGCTGGATTCGCTCGGCCCACAGTTCTTCTCGCTTGGCGTGCACATCCAGAATCTGCCAATTCGCAAAAGCGACGGTGGGAGGCGCCCCGATCATGTTCGGTTCACTCGAATTAGAGGGGATTCCAAAGTCTCCGCGGGCGGCCCTCGCAGGATCGATATCCAGGTAATGGCCGAACGGCAGTTGTTCGAGCGCCAGCTTTTCGGCGATCGTGGGCCCGAGGCCTGACGCTTCCTCGAAGATAAAATCCACGCCCTCGGAAATCATTAGTCTATTGAGGAGCGCAACATACATCGGGTCATGGACGTTTCCGATCCGCTTCTCCGCGCCCTGAACAACATGAAGCGTCGCCAGAACTGTGACGCGTGGATTCATCTGTACGCTCCGGATCTAGCGGGTTAGGCCGCTTGCTCGCAAAAAAGATATTAAACCTTTCTCGACGCATTTGCCGCGAATGACCTCGAAGTAAGAGTCGATTCGTTTGCCACAAGGCAGCCAAAACAAAAACGGCCCGCTACGATTACTCGTAACGGGCCGTTTGTATGGCCTCTTGCGGAGGCGAAGAATAATCCTGGCAGCGACCTACGTTCCCACACAGTTACCCGTGCAGTATCATCGGCTCAGCGGGGCTTAACTTCCGTGTTCGGGATGGGAACGGGTGTGACCCCCGCGATATGACCACCAGGAAAGT
>Ga0210409_10000575_pt1 | contig 57317 bp, 56 predicted proteins | sample IncBWH17MmetaG_FD_161649 | JGI IMG/M metagenome (GOLD analysis project Ga0210409, IMG submission 161649) | Forest soil microbial communities from Barre Woods Harvard Forest LTER site, Petersham, Massachusetts, United States - Inc-BW-H-17-M | ecosystem: Environmental > Terrestrial > Soil >... | reverse complement strand
GCCTTCCTCGCCTCCGACCAGGCTCGCTGGATCACGGGCGACACGGTTCGGGTGGACGGCGGCTCGAAGCTCTGAGCCGCCGAGGCAAAACGCCGCAAGGAGGCCGGGGGATTGGGTGGATCAGCACGCGGCATCCCGGCAACCGCCGGAATGCCGCGCAGCCGCGGCGCGTCAGTGCGAGATGCTGACGACGGCGCCGGTGCTCTCGTCCAGAATCAGGCGCGGCGCGCTCGGGTCGTCGGAGAAATCGAACAGGCCGTCCAGCGGGCCCGACACGGCGTCGGCTGAGCCATTGCCGATGCGTGGCAGACCCCAGTTGTCCTCGATGAAGCGAATGATCGAGGATTGACTCGTCACGCCGTGATCGATGTAGTTGAACCTGGCCCACGGCGAGATCACCAGCAGCGGCAGACGGGGACCGAAGCCGCAGCGCCCGTTTTGCGCGCCGCCGGCCGGGTCGTTGGCCTTGGGGCTGCCGCAATTACCGGCGCCCAGCAACTGATCATCGGCCACGTTCGACTGGAATACGATCGGTCCCATCACGTGGTCGTACCAGCCGTCGGAGTCGTCGTATGCGATCACGACGGCGGTATCGTGCCAGTAGGATGAGGCCTCCAACGCGTTGATCGTGTGCACCAGGAAGGTCTGCTCGTCGAGCGGATCGGAGTAACCCGCGTGTCCGTCCTGGTAGGCGGCCGCCTTGACGATGCTCACGGCCGGCAGATTGTGCCCGGCGATCGCCGTGAACAGCCGGCTCAAGTCGTACTGGTGGTTGGCCTGATCGGTGTGCCCGACCATCGCGTCGGAACTGGGCGGCAGGTGGCCAGGGTTCGCCGTGCTGTGCCAGTACTGGAAAAACGCATGGTGCGGGATGTAATCGAACCCCGCGCTGGTGCCCGATACGTTGTTGTGGGTCTGCGCGCAGTTGTCGAAGCCGCCCATGAACGCACCCCAGGTCACGTGGGCCGAACTCAACAGGTCGCCGATATTGATACCGGACATCGTGATCTGCGTGCGCTTGGGATTGGAGCACACGTCCCCGTCGGGATCGGGATCGCCGATGACCGCGCCGGAGGTCGCGGCGCCGGCGATGTTGCCGGCCGGTGACAATCCATTGGTCACCGTGCCCTCGAACGTGGTGCCCGCCAGAAGGTTCAACAGTCCCGGCGTTGACGGCCCGAAGCTGGTCCCGAACGAGTTATCGCTCATCGCGTAGTTTTGCGCGTAATTCCACAAGGCAGTTACGGTATTGCCATCGTAATAGCCCAGCGTGCTGTTTGCTCCGAGGTGGGCATCGTGACAACTGTGCTGCAGGAAGCGGTCCATCAGGCCGCCGTCGAACGCGAATTGCTCGTCGCCGTAGCCGTGGTCCTGGTCGCAGGTCACCGGGACCGAGCGGTCGATCCGGAACGGGTCGGCGCCGTTCGGGTTATTGGTCAGCAGCCCCGCGCTGGTCAGCGTGTTGGCGCCCTGCGTGCCATGGCGCGGCGCGCCGAAATAGGCGGAACCGTCGAGATTGGGCTTCGCGCTCGGATACGTTCCAAAGTAGTGATCGAAGGAGACGTTCTCCTGGAAGATCACGACCAGATGTTTGATCGGAGTGCTGGTTTCGGCATGCGCAGGCGCAAACGCGCAGGCGGCAGCAAGCGCCGCGGCGGCACCTCGCCAGGTGGCCGCGCCGTACGTCGTCTTGTTTTGCATCACGATGGGTCTCCTCGATTGATCGAGCGCGGTCGCAATCTAGGTCGACTGCGTGACCCCGTGATTACGAAGGGAATCGAGAAGGCTTAGCGAGAGACGGGGTATGGCCCGTCCTTGAACTCGACCGCGTGATATCCCTTGGAGCCCACGTCGCGTGCCAGCGGACCGCGGAAGTCTCGCCCGGCGCGCAGGCAGTTGAGAACATGGCGGAAATCGTATTTCGGCCGCCATTTGAGCGCTGCCACGGCACGATGATTGACATAGACGCGGTCGATCGCAGGGAAAAGCCTCCAGCCACGGCTCGCATAGAGTTGCGCGCAGTCGGGAAACAGGCGATGCACGACGCTGGCCGCATCGTGTCGCAGCGCCATCAGATCCTCACGGCCGAACGGCGTCGTCGCCGAGACGATGAAGCGTCCGAAGCCGATGGACGGTGCGCGTTCGACCGCCAGAAAGTGGGCCGTGACGACGTCTTCCAGGTCCACCCGGCGATGCAGAAATTCATTGGCCTGGACGTTTTCGATTTCGTACCCGGCGCGAACGCCAGCGTCGTCATCGGCTTCTGGAAAGAAGCGCGAGGTCCTCAGAACGATCACCGGCAGTCGATGGCGCCGGAAAAACAGCTCGCACAGACTCTCGGCCCGAAGCTTCGTCTCGCCGTAGATGTTCCTTGCGATGGGCAGCACATCCTCGGTCATCCACACAGCCGGCTCGTCGGGCGCCGGGGTCAGCGCCGATCCGAACGTGCTCGTTGTGCTGGTGAACACGAAGGAGGACAGGCCCGCCGACACCCCCTCTTCCAGCAGGACCCGGGTCGCGGTGATGTTGGTGTCGATGAAATCCTGGTCGCTGTGGGTCGCGACGTGGGGCTTGTGCAATGCTGCCGAGTGAATCACGGTGCGCACGCCCGCGAGGCACCGCCGCACCAGGTCGCGATCGCCCATCGATCCAACGCAATCGGTGAAGTTGGACGGCTGAATGTCCAGGCCGATTGCCGGCCTGCCCTGGCCCCGCAAAGTCCGCATCAGCGCCTCGCCCAGATGTCCGGCGCTGCCGGTGACGAGGATGGTCAGGGCGTCGCGCTCCCGTGAAGACTCACTTGCCGCCCACGCCCACGTCGACGAACGGCAGCGGCGTGTGCGAACCCAGGTAGACGGGCATCGTGCCGTTCCACTTGCGGATCGCCTCCAGCCGCAGGTAGCTCTCGCCGCCCTGCGCGTTGATGGTGCGCGCCTGAAGTTCGATTGCCTGAGCCTCGCCCTTGGCCTTGATGACCTGGGCGTCGGCGGTACCCTGGGAGGAGATGCGCGCCTGGTCGGCGGCGAAGGTCGCCGCCTTCAGCTGGTTCTGCGCCGTAACCACAGCCGCGGTGCTCTCGACAATCACGCGCGGGATCGAAACGTTGGTGAAAACGATCTGCCCGACCGACAGATCCTTGTCCAGGCCCTCCCGCTTGATCTTGCCCTGCACGTCCTCCTGGATCAGACCCACGATTTCGCTGCGCTTATCGTTGACCTGCAGGGCCGGGTACTTCGCGATCGCGTCGGCCACCGCGCTTCGGACGAATTGCTCGACGAAGGCGCGCATGGGGAAAATCTCTCCGCCGACCTCCGCGTGGTACGTCGCGCTGTACTTCGTATAGAGCGCCGGAATCGAGGCCGGGTTTACCTTGTACGTGAACTGGATGTCCACGTCTTCCATCGGCAGCTTGTCGGCCGTCACCGGGTGCAGCCCGGTCACCGGCACCAGCACTTCGCGCGCGCTGAAAATGAGCACCGTGCCGACAATGGACTGATGGAACCCGGTCCCAAGCGGCTCTTGCTCGACCGTGCCGTTGAACTCCTTGCGCAGGCCGACCTCGCCCGTCTCGACCTTGGTGCAGCCGCGCAGGCCGACGCTAGCCACCAGCAAAAATCCGACAGCCAGCGCAACAGTGACCGCCCACTGCGGGATGATCCGCCTGGGCGGCGTGAAGTTCGGGCGTACGCTCATGGTCTTTCCCCCCTCAGTTGAGAAATTGAATGACAAATGCCAAACCCGCGGTCAGCACCAGCGAGATCGCGCCCGCGATGAACGGGATCCTCGCGTGGGTCAGCCAGCGCCGGCGCGGCTTCGCGCTGGCCATCATCCAGACGTAGAGCCCCGCCCACACCAGCGCGGCGAACAGGAAAAAGAACAGCGCCATGCGCGGCGCGAAGAACTCCCGAATCATTTGATCCTCCCCTTCGTTCCCGGCTCATTTTCCCACCCCCGGAGGCTGAGGGTTCGGCGATGCGCGCACGGTTGCCGCCGTTCGCACCTGGTTCTGACCGGTGCGTTCTGACGGCCGTGTCGGATCGGCGCTGGCTGCTAGTGGGCGACGGGCGTCATCACCCGTTGCACCGTCAATTCGGCGATCTGATGCCCAAGCACAGTTCCGTGCTCGTCGGCGGTGCGGGTGTGAATACCGGCCCACACGCGAGCATCTTCGACTTCCCGCGCAGCCTGGGCGAATCCCTTGAAGGTGCGCGTCAAGCCGAGACTTCCACCAAATGTGGCGCTGAACTCAACCCCGTCGTTGCCCAGCAGCAGGGTCAAGGTCCTGGCCGCCGCTCCGGAGGTGACGCAATGGCCCGATACATAATCCGGATGCGCCGGCGTGATCAGCAACGGTTCCCACTTCGGGTCCGGATTCACAGCGGCCTCGCGGATGGCCGTGATCGGACGCCACAGCGGATGCTGCTTCTTGATCGCCCAGGCCGCGACCGTGGCGTCCATCAGAGACATGTTCAACATGGCGAAGACGCGCGCGTTCTGGATCACGGTGGAACCCCGGCCTGCGACGGCCGCCCGCGCCGCGGCGTTCCACAATTCGCTGCCTTTTATCAGCGAAAAAATCGCTGCCGCCGTCTGATCGGCCGAGCGCTCCTTCGAATCACGCCCGCCGATGCGGCGGACTTCGGCGATATCCATGGCGTACTGTGGGCTGTCGAGCGGTAACGGCCCAGGTGCCTCCAATTCTGTGGGCGACGTGAGCACGAAGGGCTTGACCTCACCCCAGACGACCGTGGCGAAAGGCTGATACGCGGGCGGCGTCGGTCGCCACTGACCCGCGCCGCTGCCAGGCGTGTAGCTCACCTTGCGGTCCGCCCCATCGTTCGCGCGCGCGGCAATGTATTTCTGCGCGACTTGCCGGCCAGTTGCAACTCCATGGTCCTTGGCCGGGCCGTCGGGCAGCTTGTCAAGCGACGTCTTCAGCGCCGCATCGAGGGTGGCTGCCTGGTTCGGGTAGAGCCAGACCAGCACCTCATGGGCGGCGCCGGCGGCGGCAGCCTCCTCGGAACTGTCCGCGGGGGCCGGGAGCTGGATCAGATACGGTTTGTGGGTCCGGGTAATCGCGTTGACCGCGTCGAAGACCGCAGCGTGCGTAATCGCCAGCGCGCGGTTCGTTCCCTGCGGGGAGACGGCCTCTGAAGCGCTCAGCGCGGTCAGATTCCAGTCGGTCACCACGTCGGCCCGGACCGTGTCCGGCGCTGCCGCGAGCAGCAGCACCCGGCAGGTGGCCACAGCGAATCGAATCAGGTTAGAACGCATGCGAATTTGGGCAGCCCATAATCTCCAAGACGTGGTCGATCTGGGTTGCCCGACATCCGCCAGTGTGGCCCCAGTTTATTCCCGGCAATTCGCCGTCGGTTCAATATTCGCCAGCAGGGGCGCCAAACCGGCCGTACCGATGTCGATTCGGCGCGCGGCCAATCGTCCAGTGACTGGGTATCGCGTTAGGAGAAGCCAATGCAGAAGATCACGCCTTTTCTCTGGTATTCCACCCAGGCCGAAGAGGCCGCCGCGTTCTACGTTTCCGTTTTCCCGGACTCACGGGTCACCCGTGTGACGGCGCTGCCGAGCGAGTCGCCCAGTGGCCCGCCCGGATCGGTAAAGATCGTCGAGTTCGTTCTGTTCGGGCAGCCGTTCACCGCGATGAGCGCCGGGCCGCTCGACCCGTTCAACCATGCCGTGTCGTTCGTCGTGAACTGCGACAACCAGGCCGAACTGGACCGCTACTGGAACGCGCTGCTCCAGGGCGGCTCGACCGAGCAGTGCGGCTGGCTGAAGGATCGGTTCGGCCTGTCGTGGCAGATCGTGCCGACCGTTCTCAGTCAGATGATGGCCGACCCGGATCGAGTCAAGGCCAAGCGCGCGTCGGACGCGATGATGAAGATGGTCAAGATCGACATCGCGGCGTTGCAGGCGGCCTTCTCAGGAAAACGATAAAGCTGGCTTTCATCACTAAGGGCGATCGGGCCTTCCGGTCGCACTGATCGCCTGGTGGATCAGCGTGCCGATGCCCGCCCCGATCAACTCGGCCACCACGAAGCCCGGCACGCTGGACGGAGCGATGCCGGCAAAGCTGTCGCTGAACATGCGCCCGAAGGCCGCAGCCGGGTTGGCGAACGAGGTCGAGGCGGTGAACCAGTACGCTGCGCCGATGTAGCATGCCACCATCGCCGCCACCCGGCTCGCGGGCGCACGCAGGATGACCAGCAGCAGGCCGGCCGTGGCCACGGCTTCGGCAATCCATTGCCCGGTGCCGCTTCGAACCTTGCCTGAAAACTGCAGGATGGTCAGGTCGAACATCGCGTGCGCCAGCCACGCTCCGAGCATGGCCCCGCCCAGTTGCGCCACCACGTACGGCGCCAGCAGCGAGCGCGGCATCGCGCCTCGAACAGCCAGCACCAGCGACACAGCCGGATTGAAGTGCGCGCCGCTCACGGGACCGAATACTTCGATCAGGATGTAGAGGCCGCCGACCGTCGCGAGCGTATTGGCCAGCAGCGCGACGGCCGCGTTGCCCCCCGACAGGCGCTCGGCCATGATGCCGGAGCCGATGACCACGGTCAGCAGCAGCGCGCACCCGAGGGCCTCGGCGAGTAGTTTGCTTCGAGCCGAACCGCGACCCCAGAGCATGGGGGCCTTGGCAGTCATCGCTCAGCGGGTTCCGATGCCCTTGACCTCCCGCCGGATGGCGACGTGGTCCAATCGGTCGAGCGGCAGCGCCAGCATCAGCTCGATGCGCTTGCGCAGGGCCAGCGCGGTGTCGAGGAATACCTTCGCCTTGCGATCTTCCGGTCCGTCGAAGGCGGCCGGGTCGGGCACGCCCCAGTGGGCGGTTATCGGATGGCCGGGCCAGACGGGGCAAGCCTCGCCCGCGGCCTGGTCGCAAACCGTGATGACGAAGTCGAGTTGCGGCGCATCGGGTCTGGCGAATTCGTCCCAGTCCTTGCTGCGCAGGCCATCGGTCGTCAGGTGCAGTTCCTTCAGGGTGACCAGCGTGGAGGGATTCACGACGCCGGCCGGGTGGCTGCCCGCCGAGTAGGCCTTGAAGCGACCCTGTCCCATCCAGTTCAGCAGCGCCTCGGCCATGATGGACCGCGCCGAGTTGCCGGTGCAGATGAACAGCACGTTATGGCTGCTGCTCGACACGATCGTCGCTCAGCAGCAGGACGGCGCGGTTTTGACCGCGATGCTCACCGGTTGGCCCCGCGGCACGGGCGCCGCGCAGCAGGCCGAATCCTCGCCGGCCGCGCCGGGCCTTTCACTGAACACCGCAATGTTGCTCAGCGTGTGGTAATGCTCCCAGGCAATGCCCTGTGGATCGGTGACCCAGTACTTGTCGCTGCGCGCGTAGCAGCAGGTGGTCTCGCCGTCGGCGAGCAGCGCCAGGTCGGCGGCCCGTGCCCTCGCCTTCAATTCGGCCAGCTCTTCCTCGCTGTCCGCCTGGATGCCAAGATGGTCGATGCCGGGCTTGCTGCCGCGGGTGGAAATCGCGAAGTTGATGCGCGGCTCCTCCAGCATCCACTTGGCGTAGTCGCTTTCGACACGGCTGGGCTCAGCGGCAAACAGCTTCGTATAAAAGGCGATGCTGGCCCGCAGGTCTTCGACTTGCGCGTGTACGTGGAAGCGTTTCATCGGCTGGTCACCTCGTAAAGTTCAGCACTTGCAGTCCGCGGTGGCGACCGGATCGATACACTCGGCGCCCTGGCAGCAGTTCTCGGTCAGGTAGCCCAGCAGAGCGTTCATCCGGCCGTACGCGGCCCGGTAGATCAGATGGCGGCTGGCGCGCTCCTGCGTCACCAGAGCGGCGTTGACCAGCTCCTTCAGGTGGAACGACAGCGTGGCGGCGGGTATTCCGAGCACGCCGGACATCGTTCCCGGCGTCAGGCCGTCCTGGCCCGCCACCACCAGCGCGCGAAACACCCGCAGGCGCAACGGCTGGCCAAGGGCCCCCAGAGCTCGAATGACGTCTGTCTCATCCATGATTCCAATATAGTCGAAATGATAACCGAGCGCAAGCGCCCTGCTGAAACGGGTCAGCGCCTGCGCCGCGGCGGCGCGCCGGCTTCCCGGCCATCGATGTGGCGGAACGTGATGCGCCCTTTGCTCATGTCGTAGGGCGACAGCTCCAGCGAGACCTTGTCGCCCGCCAGGATGCGGATGTGGTGCTTGCGCATTTTGCCGGCCGAATACGCCACCAGCTTGTGTCCGTTGTCCAACGTGACGCGGAATCGTGAATCGGGCAGCACTTCGCTGACGATTCCGTTCATTTCCAGATGATCTTCCTTCGCCATGGCGAAACCTCCCGGATAAACCAGAAAACTGCAAAGCCGGCGGCTGCCGGGGTGCGAGAAAGGACCGGAAACGGGCCGTCACCCGTCTCCGGGAGCGCGGCACCTGGGCCGCGCACTTCCGATCGAGTCGTCGTCAGACGATCTGGATCTCGGCCGCCTGCGGACCTTTTGCGCCCTGCTTGACCACAAACTGCACGCGCTGGCCTTCGCTCAACGACTTGAAGCCGCCGGCTTGGATCTCGGAGAAGTGCACGAACAGGTCCTTGCCGCCATCCTCCGGCGTGATGAATCCGAAGCCTTTAGCGTCGTTGAACCACTTGACGGTGCCACTTGCCATTTTCTCGTTCCTTGAAAAAGTGAGAAGAAATCATTCGCCGTGAGAACGCCCCGCGGCGAGCTAACGATCAAGAAACGTGAACCTGGGGGAAACCTGAGATGCTGCGCCGCGTTGGATTGCGGGCGGGTCAGGAAAGGCCGAAGGAGTACGAAACTTCACGAAAGCCCCGACACGCTACGCGCTGGCGCCGGGCTTGTCGAGGCATATCTTTTTCGCGCCAGGGGCTTGAAGATCCGCCGATCCCGCATTCACGTCCTGCCAGCAGTCCCATTGGCCCGAAACTGCTTGGGGCCGTTTGCGGGGTCCATACTCCCAGTGATGCAACAGGTTCTGACGCAAATCGATATCCAGGCCCCGGCGTCGCTGGTTTGGGCCATTCTGGCCGACTTTGGTACCTACCGACGCTGGAATCCCCTGATTCGGGGCGTTCTGGGTCGGTCCACGACCGGGGCGGAGATCGAGGTCCGGCTCCGATCACCCGTAGGCAACGACTTGAGCATCCGCTCGACGGTCGTGCGGTCTCGCGAACCTCGCGAGTTGCGCTGGCTGGAGCGCTGGTCGGTGCCAGGCCTGTTCAGGTCGGAGCGTCGATTCCGGATCGAATCGTTGCCCGAAGGCGGTGTTCGATTCCACCACAGCGAGCAAGTGCAGGGAATCATGGTTCCACTGCTCAGCCAGCGCCGTCGACTCCGGGGCAGATCGGGTTTCGATGCGATGAATTCCGCCTTGAAGCAGCGCGCGGAGCGCGCTTTGGCGACCAGCCCTTGAGCGACCGGCGCAAGGCTTTACACGAAGGGCCAGCAGATGGCGCGCAATTCAGACAGTTCGAGCAAACCGACCTTTCATACGCCGATGCGTTTCGATTGGACCGACGAGAAGCTGCAGACGCTGAGCCAGGAACAGCTGCTCAACCTGCTGGAGAACCTCGATCACCAGCGGGCGATCGGGCGGATCTCGGAGAGCACCGCCGCCAGCATCGACCAGCGGATCGCCTCGCTGCTGACGGGCCGCAACAGCACCAAGCGACGCAAGCAGCTGGCCGAATCGGTGCCGGTCGACGCCGAGCGTCAAGGATCTGCCGTAAGGGGCTGATTTCGCGAATCGCGGCGGGCATCGGAACAGCCGCCATCGTCCCGCCGGCAGAGTCCCGATGATCGTACGTCGCCGAATCTGGCTGTACCGGTTGCCGGGTCAACAATATGCCCAGGTGGTGTCGTTCGACGATCAGGTAACAGCGACCACCGCGCGGGATTTCCTGCGGCGCACGGTCGGCAATCCCCTGGAGCTCTGGGCGCGCAACGTCGACGACGTGAAGCACGCCGCCTCGTAAGGCCTCGCTCGCGGCAGCGGGGAGCGGATTTCGGCGGTATCGTTGGCCGACCCGATCCGCTGACAGCGAGGAAAAAGGCGTGCTCGAGTTCTTCCATCCCGCGACCCGTGCCTGGTTCGCGTCGGCCTTTGCGGCGCCAACCGCCGCGCAGCTGGAAGCCTGGCCGGCGATAGCGGCCGGCCGGCACACGCTGGTCGCCGCGCCGACCGGTTCGGGCAAGACGCTGGCCGCATTCCTGGCCGCAATCGATGCGCTGGTGCGCGAGGGCATCGAGCACGGGCTCGCCGACCAGACCCACGTGGTCTACGTCTCGCCGCTGAAAGCGCTGTCGAACGACATCCAGCGCAATCTGGAGGCGCCCCTGGCCGGGGTCCGCGCCGAGCTGGAGCACCTCGGGCTGCCGGACGTCCAGATCCGCACCCAGGTGCGCACGGGCGACACCCCGAGCAGCGAGCGCGAGCAAATGCGCCGGCGCCCGCCCCACATCGTCGTGACCACTCCGGAATCGCTGTACATCCTGCTGACGAGCCGTTCCGGCCGCCGCATGCTCGCAACCACCCGCACCGTGATCGTCGACGAAATCCACGCGCTGGCGCCGAACAAGCGGGGTGCGCACCTGGCCCTGTCGCTGGAACGGCTCGAGGCGGTCGCGGGGCGCGAACTGGTCCGGATCGGCCTGTCGGCCACTCAAAAGCCGATCGAGCAGGTCGCGCGCTTTCTGGTCGGCGAGCGCATCGATGCCGCCGGCGCGCCGGCCTGCGCCATCGTCGACGCGGGCCACGTGCGAAAGCGCGACCTGGCGATCGAGCTGCCCGCTTCGCCCCTGGAAGCGGTGATGTCGGGCGAGGTCTGGCAGCAGATGTACGACCGCATCGCCGAGCTGGTGGGCGAGCACCGCACGACACTGATCTTCGTGAACACGCGCCGGCTGGCCGAGCGCGCGGCGCGTCACCTATCCGAACGCCTGGGCGACCGTTACGTGACCGCGCACCACGGCAGTCTCGCGCGCGAGCAGCGCCTCGATGCGGAGCAGCGTCTGAAGCGCGGCGAGTTGCGCGCGCTGGTCGCGACCGCATCGCTCGAGCTCGGAATCGACATCGGCGAGGTCGATCTGGTGTGCCAGCTCGGCTCGACGCGCTCGATCGCCACGCTGCTGCAGCGGGTCGGCCGCTCGGGGCACGCGGTCGGCGGCGTGCCCAAGGGGCGGCTGTTTCCGCTTTCGCGCGACGAATTGTGCGAGTGCGCTGCGCTGCTGGACGCGGTTCGGCGCGGCGAGCTCGACCGGCTGTCCCTGCCGCGCAAGCCGCTCGATGTGCTGGCCCAGCAGATCGTCGCCGAGGTCGCCTCGCAAGAGTGGAGCGAAGAGGCGCTGTTTGCCATGGTGCGGCGCGCGACGCCCTTCCGCGAGCTCACGCGCGAGGAGTTCGCGCAGGTCGTCCGAATGCTGTCGGACGGTTTTCATACCCGCCGCGGGCGCCGCAGCGCACATCTGCACCGCGATGCGGTCAACGGCATGATCCGCGGCCGCCGCGGCGCGGCACTGGCGGCGGTCACCTCGGGCGGAACGATTCCCGACACCGCCGATTACACGGTCCTGCTGGAGCCGCAGGCGCAGGTGATCGGCACCATCAACGAGGACTTCGCGGTCGAAAGCCTCGCCGGCGACGTGTTCCAGCTCGGCAACCACTCCTACCGGATCATGCGCATCGAGCGCGGCACGGTGCGCGTCGAGGATGCGCGCGGCCAGCCGCCCTCGATGCCGTTCTGGCTGGGCGAGGCACCCGGCCGCACGGCCGAGCTGTCGCAGGCGGTGTCGGACCTGCGCGAGACGGTCGCCGCGCAACTGACGGGCGGCGGGCGCGCGCAGGCCCTGGCCTGGCTGACCGGGACGGTTGGCCTGGCCACAGCGGCGGCGGAACAGGCCGTCGACTATCTGGCCGCCGCCCACGCGGCCCTGGGCGTGCTGCCGACGGTCGGCCGCATCGTGCTCGAGCGTTTTTTCGACGAATCGGGCGGCATGCAGCTGATCGTGCATTCGCCGCTCGGCAGCCGCATCAATCGCGCCTGGGGCCTGGCGCTGCGCAAGCGCTTCTGCCGCAAGTTCGACTTCGAGCTGCAGGCCGCCGCCACCGAGGATGCCATTGTCCTGTCCCTGGCCACTGCGCACAGCTTTGCGCTGGCGGACGTGGCGCGCTACCTGTCGGCCGGCACGGTGCGGTCGCTGCTGGTGCAGGCATTGCTCGACGCGCCCATGTTCGGCACGCGCTGGCGCTGGAACGCCTCGGTGGCGCTGGCGCTGCTGCGCTTCCAGGGCGGCCGCAAGGTCGCCCCGCAGCTGCAGCGGATGGCGGCCGAAGACCTGCTGGCCGCCATTTTTCCCGATCAGGTCGCCTGCGGCGAGAACATCGTCGGCGACCGCGAGATTCCGGATCATCCGCTGGTGCGGCAGACGATCGACGACTGCCTGCACGAAGCGATGGACATCGAGGGTCTGGAGCGCGTGCTCGACGCGATCGAGCGTGGCCGCATCGAGGTGGTGGCACGCGACCTGACGGAGCCCTCGCCGCTCGCCCTCGAAATCCTGGCTGCGCGGCCGTACGCCTATCTGGACGATGCGCCGCTGGAGGAACGGCGCACGCAGGCGGTGCTGGCGCGCCGCTGGATCGACGCCGAAACCGCAGCCGACCTGGGCAAGCTCGACCTCGATGCGATCCGGCGCGTGCGCGAAGAGGTGTGGCCGGAAGCGCGCAACGCCGACGAGCTGCACGATGCCTTGCTGAGCCTGGCCTTCCTGACCGGTTCGGAAATCGATGCGCAGCCGGCGTGGCGAGGCCTGGCCGACGAGCTGGCCTCGGCCCGGCGCGCCACCCGCTTCGGTCTCGGATCGCAGGGCCTGCTCGTCGCGGCCGAGCGATTGCCCGAGTTCGAGGCGGTCTTTCACGACACCACGCCGACGCCGGCCATCGAGGCGCCGGCCGACTACAGCAAGCCGTGGACGCGCGAGGCGGCGCTGGTCGAGATCGTGCGCGACCGCCTGCAGGGTCTGGGGCCCGTACGTGCGAGCGAGCTGGCCGCCTCGCTCGCACTGCCTGCCTCGCAGATCGATGCCGCGCTGGTGCAGCTCGAATCCGAAGGTTCGGTGATGCGCGGCAGCTTCACGCCCGTCGAATCTGGCAACGGCGCGGAGGGCGGCGCCCCCGCAGGCGGCACGGAATGGTGCGAACGCCGGCTGCTGGCGCGCATTCACCGGTACACGGTGAACCGGCTGCGCCAGGAGATCGAGCCCGTCGAGGCGCGGGACTTCGTGCGGTTCCTGTTCGAATGGCAGCGCGTGGCGCCCGAAGCGCGAGTCGAGGGCGCCGACGCCGTGGCCAACATCGTGTCGCAGCTGGAAGGCTTCGAGGCGCCCGCCGCCGCGTGGGAGACCGAGATCCTGCCCGCGCGGGTCAACGAGTACGACCCCGCGTGGCTCGACGAGCTCAGCCGCGCCGGCCGGGTCGTGTGGACGCGCATTGCGCCGCTGCACGCCAGCGGCGAGCGCGCGCCCAGCCCGGTGCGCACCACGCCGATCGCGCTCGCGTCCCGACGCAACCTGGCGATCTGGGCAGCGCTGGCGCGCGACGGTGACGGCGCCGAGCCATCCTCGCGCTCGCAGCGGATCGTCGGGTTCATTTCCGAGCACGGCGCCTCGTTCTTCGAGGAGATCGTCGACGGCACCGGGCTGCTGCGCACGCAGGTCGAAGACGGGCTGGGCGAGCTGGTGGCGCTGGGACTGGTCAACGCCGACAGCTTCGGCGGCCTGCGCGCGCTGCTGGTGCCGTCGGAGCGCCGGCGCAGCCTCGACGGCAGCCGCCGAATGCGCCGCACGGCCCTGTTCGGCATCGAGGATGCCGGCCGCTGGGCACTGGCACGGCGCAAGCGGCCGGCGAGCGTCACCGCGGCGCGCGACCCGGCAGATGATCCCGAAATCGTCGAGCATGTCGCGCGAACGCTGTTGCGTCGCTACGGCGTCGTGTTCTGGCGCCTGGCCGCGCGCGAAGCCGACTGGTTGCCGCCGTGGCGCAGCCTGTTGCGGAGCTACCGTCGGCTGGAAGCGCGCGGCGAGATACGCGGCGGGCGCTTTGTGGCGGGCGTGACGGGCGAGCAGTTCGCCGTGCCCGAGGCGATCGGCCTGCTGCGCGATACGCGCCGGCGCGAGCGGTCGGGAGCGCTGGTCAGCCTGAGCGGCGCCGATCCGCTCAACGTGGTCGGCATCCTGACGCCGGGCCCGCGCCTGCCGGCACTGACCGGCAACCGGGTTCTGTACCGCGACGGCGTGCCCATCGCGTCGCTGATGGCCAACGAGGTGCGCTTCATCGAGACGCTCGACGCCGAGACGCAGTGGTCCGCGCGGGCGGCGCTGTTGCGGCGCCAGGTGCCCGCGAGCTTGCAGTTCCTCGCCTGATCTGAACCGCGGGCCCTCACCCCCTCCCCTCTCCCGCTGCGCGGGCGAGGGGCGATCGGGCGCCGCAAGCGCGGAGGTACTCGCATAGGCACGCTGTATCGCCCCTCGCCCGCGCAGCGGGAGAGGGGAGGGGGTGAGGGCCTTTGGCGCAGGCGCCAGCGGGGCGTGTTCCGGTAATCTCTTGCCAGATGGTGACGGGTCCCTTCCCTTCCGGTGATTTCGCATTCGGCCGCTTCGTGGTGCAGCCCGAAACGCGGCAGCTGCTGCTCGATGGCGGGGCCGTCAGGCTCGGCGCGCGCGCCTTCGACGTGCTGCTGGCGCTGATTCATCGCCGTGACCGGGTCGTCGGCAAGAGTGAACTGCTCGACCTGGTCTGGCCCGGACTGGTGGTCGAGGAAAACAACCTGCAGGTGCAGATCTCCGCGCTGCGAAAGCTGCTCGGCCCGCAGGCGATCGCGACCATTCCGGGGCGTGGTTATCGCTTCTCGCAGAAGCTGAATCAAGGCGCGGACGGCGAAACCGCCGACGAGCCGCCCATCGCAGCGCCGGCCTCCGGCATCGAGATAGAGGTTTCGCCGGCCCTGCTGGGCCGGGACGACGATCTGAAGGCGCTCGATGCCCTCGTCCGGGCGCATCGGCTGGTCACCGTGGTCGGCGCCGGCGGCATCGGCAAGACCGCGGTGGCCCGGGCGCTCGCACACCGCATCGGCGACGCATTCGAGCACGGCGCGTGCCTGGTCGAGCTGGCGCCGGTCAGCGACCCATCGCTGGTGGCGACCACTGCGGCAAGCGCGCTGCAGATCAAGCTGGGCAGCCAGCCACCCCTGGAAGCGATGGCCGAGGCACTGGCCGGGCGCCGGATGCTGATCGTGCTCGACAACTGTGAGCACCTGCTGCTCGCGGTGGCTGAGCTGGTGGAGTCGCTCGGCGCGGCGACGCCGGGCGTGCACTGGCTGGCGACCAGCCAGGAACCGCTGAGGATCGCCGCCGAGCAGGTGTTCCGGATCGGCGCCCTGGCGCTGCCGGCCGAGGAATCGTTGGACGCCGCCCGGGCGGCCGGTGCCGTGGCGCTGTTCGAGGCGCGCGCACAGGCGGCCGACCCGCGTTTCTCGCTGACGGCGGCCAACGTCGCCGTGGCGATCGACATCTGCCGCAAGCTCGACGGCATCGCCCTGGCGATCGAACTGGCGGCGGCGCGGGTTCCGCTGCTCGGCATAGAAGGCCTTCGCGGGCGGCTCGACGAGCGGCTGCGCGTGCTCACCAGCGGCAGCCGGCTCGCGCTGCCGCGCCACCAGACGATGCGTGCGGCACTCGAATGGAGCCACGGCCTGCTCACCCCGTCTCAACAAACCGTATTCCGGCGTCTGGGCGTTTTCAGCGGCAGCTTTGCGCTCGAAGCGGCGCAACAGGTCGCGGCCGATCAGGACATCGACGAATGGGCGGTACTCGACGCGCTCGGCGCGCTCGTCGACAAGTCACTCGTCGTTGTCGAGCCCGACACCGGCTTCGAGCCCCGCTATCGTCTGCTGGAGACGATGCGCGAGTTCGCGCTGGACCGGCTTCAGGCGGCCGGCGATGGCGACGCGACCCGGACCCGGCACCTGGACGCGTTCGTTGCGCTGGCCGAACAGGCCAGAAGCGAATCGTACGGCCCGCAGCAGGGGCGGCTGATGGAGCAGCTCGACCTCGAAGTGGAAAACGTTCTGGCCGCGCACGCCTGGTGCGAGCACATGGCCGACGGCGGCGAACGGGACTTGCGCCTCGTCACGGGGCTGTTCAGGTACTGGCTCAACCGTGCGCTGCTCTTGTTGGGCTACCGGGTGACCCAGGAGGCTTTGAGCCGCACCGGCAGCGCGGGCCACGATCGTCTTCGCCGAGAAGCGCTCACCCACGCCGGACGGCTGGCCTCCCGCATCGGGCAGTACCAGCAGGCCATCCAGGCCCACGACGCCGCAGTTGCCCTCGCGCGCGGGATAGGTGCCGCGGACATTCTGTCGGACGCCTTGACCTTCTCCGGGATGTCGTGCGCCGAACAGGGAGAGTTCGCCGCGGCGCGAGTGCGGATCGAAGAGGCATTCGCGTTGTCGCGGCAGCTGGGAGCCGACAGCGAAAAGTTCGGCAAGGCAGCGCTGGCGCTGGGCGAACTGGAGCGCCTCGACGGCCAGTGGAGCCGGGCCGAGTCGCTCTACGAGGCCGCGCTGGCCCAAGCGCGGCGCCAGGGGGACATCCGCCTGATCGGCTCCAACCTGCACAACCTGGTGATGACCGCTCTCGCCCAGGACAGCACCGACCGCGTGCGTGAGCGGCTGCTCGAGGCGGCCAGATTGAACGATGAACTCGCCGCCGCACCTTATCAGCGGGTGTTCCCGCTGCTCCTGTGCGCCGGGCTGGCGGCGGTGCAGGGCGACTGGGAGGAATCAGCCTTGTTCGACGGCGCCGCGATGTTTCACTTTGATCAGCTGAAATGGCCGCTGGATCCGGCCGACAAGGTCTTCGTCGACTCCTTCAGCGCGCGCACCCGCGCTGCGCTGGGCGATTCCGCCTTCGAGCGATCGCGTGCCGTCGGGCGCGGCTTGGCGCTCGAGGAAGCGCTCGCGCGGATGCAGCGGTACTTGTGCGAGGAACTGCCGAGCACTATTGATTCTGAAGCGCCGCGGTCTCAGACAGCGGCGCGGTCGTCGTAGTCGGTGTCAGGCAGGCCTTTTAATTCAACGCCCGCTTCGCGCAGGCTGGACGCGACCGCGGCGGCGATCTGAACGCAACCGGGCGTGTCGCCGTGCACGCAGATCGTCTGCGCATCGACCGCGATCTGGCTGCCATCGGCGGCCACGACCTGGCGCCGTTGCGCGATGCGCAGCGCCTGCGCTGCGGCCGATTGCGGGTCGCGAATCAGCGCGTGGGGCAGCTTGCGCGAACGCAGGCTGCCGTCGGGCTCGTAGAGCCGGTCGGCAAACGCTTCGGCGGCGACTTCGAAGCCCATGTCGTGGAAAGCGTCGAGCATCGTCGATCCGGCCAGGCCGACCAGTACGACGTCGCTTCGCCATCTCGCCACGCCCTGCGCAATCGCCCGCGCCAGCTCCGCGTCGCGCGCGGCCAGGTTATAGAGTGCACCGTGAGGTTTCACGTAACCAACCGCGGCCCCGCACCGCTGGGCAATGCGGACCAGCGCAACCACCTGCTCGTAAACGGTATCGGCAATCTGCGCGGGCGTCAGGGAAACCGCCAGGCGACCGAAGTTGGCCCGATCCGGAAACCCGGGGTGTGCGCCAATGCACACGCCGTGCCGCAGCGCCTGCCGGACGGTGGCCTCCATCGTGCTGTCGTCGCCAGCGTGACCCCCGCAGGCGATGTTGGCGGATGTGACCGAAGCCATCAGCGCATCCTGCGTGCCGTCCAGGACCGCCTGCGGCAACTCGCCCATGTCGCAGTTCAGATCCATCTGGTTCGTCACGCTGGCGACGGCCGCTCACTGGAGCAGCAAGTGGTCCGACCCGAGCCAGGACTCCTGTTCCAGGATCAACTCGCGGGCCGTCCGTTGCGACACAAGCTCGAACTCCACCGCATCGCGCGGTCGAAGCTGACCGACCGACGCCAGGTCGGCGGCGATCACGTTGGCGATCACCGGGTAGCCGCCCGTGGTCTGCTGCTCGACGAATACGATCACGGGCTGGCCGCCGGGCGGAACCTGGATGGCGCCCAAGGCAACACCGGTCGTGATCAGGTCGGCCTGCGAGGTCGATTCGATCGGGCTGCCCTCCAGTCTCAGACCCATCCGATCGGACGCTTCCGTCACCCGGAAGCTTACTTCGAACAGGGCCCGTTGCGACGCCTTGATGAACCAGTCGGACTGCAAGCCATCGGTCACGCGCAGGCGTCGGCGCGGCGCCAGCCGCTCGGCCATGTCCGGATTCAGGCGCCTGGCGGCGGGCGGCCGGCAGGGACCGGTCCGCAACGCGTCGCCTTTTCGAAGCGGGCGGCCATTCAGGCCCCCCAGAGCGCTCAACACATGGGTCGAGGCGCTTCCGAGGACGAGCGGCACCTCGATTCCCCCGCTGACGCACAGGTAGGAGCGGGCGCCCGTTCGCGTCGATCGCATCTGCAGCACCTGGCCCGCGCCGACCGGATGGGCGGTCCAGGTGGTCAATGGTTCGCCGTCGAGCGTGGCGTCGAAGTCCGAACCGGTGAGCGAAACCCAGGTATCGGTCTCGAACCGGAACGTCCCGCCCACCAGTGTCAGCTCCAGCGCGGCAGCTCCTTCGGTGTTTCCGAGCAGTCGATTGCCGATGCGCAGCGCGATCGGATCGGCCGCGCCCGACGCCGAAACGCCGAGTGGGCCGAAGCCTTCACGGCCCAGATCCTGGACGGTGCTCATCAGGCCGGGCAGCTCGACTCGAATCACACGCCACCCTGCCGGATACGAGCGAACTCGTCTTCCCCGATCGGACGGAACCGGACCTCATCGCCGGGCCCCAGCAGCGACATCGGCGCGCGCTCGACCTGGAACAGCGAGAGCGGCGTCCTGCCGATCAGCCGCCAGCCGCCCGGCACGGCGCACGGGTAGATGCCGGTCTGGCGCCCGGCGATGCCGACGCTGCCGGCCTCGACACGGCGGCGGGGCGAAGAAAGCCGAGGGGCGGCAATCGTGTCGGGCACCGCACCCAGGTAGGCAAACCCGGGCACGAAACCCAGGAAGTAGACTGTATACGCGGTCTGCGAATGCGTGCGGATCAGATCCTCGACACTCAGGTGGCGCAGCTCGGCCAGTGGGATCAGATCGGGTCCAAACTCGCCCCCGTAGCACAGCGGAATTTCCACCCGACGCCCGGCTGGAGGCGTCGTCGCGCCCTGCCGGACGATCCGATCGCGCACGGCACGCTCGATCGCCTCGTGGGTCGTCCGCAGCGGGTCGAACTTGATCAGCAGCGAGCAATAGGCCGGGTGCAGGTTGCGCGTTGCGGCAATCGGCTCATCCTGCAACGAAGCCAGCAGCGAGCGCACACGATCGTGCGTCTCGCGGGCAATCCGATCGCCGAACGACACCAGCAGGGTCTGGTCGCTCGCGGCCTGGAACTGCGCGACAACGGGTTCGGCGGGCGGCTGCATCGTCGCCTCATCATAAAACGCTGAACGTACGATAATCCGGCCCGGCCCTATCCGACCGAGCGCCTTCCATGAGCCTGCTGCAGATCCTGATTCTCGCCATCGTCCAGGGGGCGGCAGCGTTGCTGCCGATATCGAGCTCCGCGCACGTGATCGTCGCCGAAAAGCTGATGGGGCTGGATCCGACGGCTCCCCAGATGACGCTCTTGCTGGTGATGCTGCACACCGGAACGATGTTTGCCGTCATCGTGTATTTCTGGAAGTCGTGGCGCGCCGACTACTTCTCGTCGATGTCGTCGTTTCGAACCAATGCGTTGCTGGTCATAATCGCAACGGCGCTGACGGGTGTGGTGGCTGTGGCCCTGCTGCAGGTGATCAAACGGGTCGTCGGGCACAATTCGCCCGATTTCGAAATCGAGGTGCTGTTCGGCAACGCGAGGCTGATATCGGTCGCATTGGGCGCGACCGGGCTGCTGATCATCGCGTCCTCGCGCGTTCCACAGCGCACCCCACGCGACTTCACGCCGCGCGGCGCCGCCTGGGTCGGGGCGGTGCAGGGGCTGTGCCTGCCGTTCCGCGGCTTCTCCCGTTCCGGCGCGACGATCTCGACCGCCCTTTTCCTCGGCGTGAGCCGCCGACGCGCGGAAGAATTCAGCTTCGCCCTGGCGGTCGTGCTCACTCCGCCCGTTATCGCGAAGGAGGCCTACCGGCTCTACAAGGCGGTCTCGCCTTCCTCGGCCGCCACGCCGGCGCAACTGCTGCACTTCGTCACCCCGAGCCTGCTCGGGATGGCGCTGAGCTTCCTGGCGGGCCTGGCGGCCCTGAGGTGGCTGTCGCGGTGGCTCGAGCAGGGCCGGTGGCACTACTTCGGCGTGTATTGCATCGTCGCCGGGGTGATCGTGCGCTTCATCGGCTGATCACCGGTCCAGTTCCGGGTAGCGCCGGAAGATGTCGTCGTTGTTGAAACCCAGCCGTCGGCCGGAGGCTGCGTAACGCCGGATGCGCGGGCGGCAGAAGACGTCATCGTGCAAGGCCCGCAGCCCCGGGCATGCTCGCAACGCCTTGCGGCTGGCTGAAGGAAAGGCGTAGCGCAGGCCGGCGACCACCTGCGCCATCGACAGATCCACGTGCGAGATGCGCCGGCCGACCATCCGTCGGCCGCGGCCTGCCGCGTTGCTCTGCAAGACCCGCTCGAAGTAGCCGAGGAACTTCGGCAGGCGGCTTTCCCGGAAGTCCTTCGCGCGGCGCTTCGCCTCGGACTTCTGCTCTTCGTAGTACAGGCCTGCTCCGAGCGGGTGGTGCGTGTCGTGGATCTCCACGATGAAGTCCGCGATGGTCAACTGCAATTGATGCGCCCATCGCCTGCCGACCGCATCGCGAGGAGCCAGGTCGAGCCGGTCACCCAGAAACAGCAGGATGTTCGCGGTCTGCCCGATCAACTGGCGGCCGGCCCTCAGAAACGGCGGTGCAAAAGGCGGGTGCGCGAGGCTGTCGTCCTCGAGCACAGCCTCCAACGCCGGCACGCCGCCGCCTTCCTGCTCCGGCACCAGAGCCACATCGATGTAAGTGGCGCCCGCCTCTTCGAGCGCCAGCCGCACAAATTCGCCGCGCCCCTGGATGCCGGGCCAGTAGTAGAGCTCGTACACCATCCGATGAACGATACGACGGATCGACTCTCCCCGGAAGAGCCGGCCGACTTCACAGCAGGGTGCGCAAAAGGCTCAGCACGACGCAGATCAGAACGACCGCGATCGGCGCAGCGCCCCACCGCTGTAGCAACACCAGAGCGACGATCGCGATGGCTGCGTCGGCCCCGTCGCGCACGGCCGTGGTCCACACCGGGTTGTAAAGAGCCGCGCCCAGCAACCCGACCACCGCCGCGTTGATGCCGGCCAGGGTGGCCGGAGCGTTCGGGGAGCGCGCGAGAACGCTCCACAGCGACACCGCGGCCGTCGCGATCAACAGGCCCGGCAGGAAAATGAAGACCACCGCAACCGCGGCGCCCACCGCGGGGACCTGAGTCGCGTTGCTGGCGGCTCCCAGATAAGCGGCCAGCGCGAACAATGGGCCCGGCACCGCCTGCGCCAGTCCATAGCCGGTCAGAAACTGCTCATCCGATATCCAGCCGCCGGGCACCATCGCGTCGCGCAGCAGCGGCAGCACCACGTGCCCGCCGCCGAACACCAGCGCCCCGGCGCGGTAGAAGATCTCGGACCAGGCGATCAGGCTGTGCGGGGGGAACGAAACCGCCAGGATCGGCAATCCGACGAGCAGCAGCCCGTACAAACCCAGCGCCGTCCATGCGAGCGCCGGCCGGACCGATATCGACAGAGTCGTGCTCTCGAACCGAGCGTTGCGACACAACACGGCACCGGCTGCCGCGCCGACACCCAGCGCTGCCAACTGCATCGTGGCGCCGCCCCTGAGCAGCAGCATCGAGGCGGCGATCAGCGCGATCGCGCTGGTGGCCCGATCCGGGCACAACCTGCGCGCCATGCTCCACACCGCCTGCGCGACCACGACCACGGTAACGAGCTGCAGGCCGTGCAAGGTCGCCTGCGCGGGCGACCCGTGCCATCGGGGCGCCAGCGCGGCAGCCGCGTACATCAGCAGCACCGATGGCAGCGTAAATCCCAGCCACGCGGCCAGCGCACCAGCCCAACCGGCGCGGTGCAGGCCGATCAGGAATCCGACCTGACTGCTGGCCGGTCCCGGCAGGATCTGGCACAGCGCGACCAGGTTCCCGTACTCCTGGCCGGTCAACCACTTGCGTTGCTGCACGTAAGCGCGCTCGAAATAGCCCAGATGCGCAAGCGGGCCGCCGAATGAGGTCAACCCCAGCTGTAGCGACGCCACCCAGACTTCCGCAGCCCGCCGGATGCTCACCGCCCGTCCCTCACGGTCCGGGACGCATGATGCGCAGCACCGGGCGGCCGCCCCGGTTGGCGATCGGGAAATAGGCCAGGTGCGTGGCGGAATCGACCGCGACCACGTGGGCCGCCTGAGCGAGCGGGCCTTCGGCCAGCTTCTGCGTGCGTTGTGCGGCGACCTTGAACATCGACAGCGTGCCGGACTCCGAGGCGACATACAGCAGACCCAGCGCAGCGTCGTAGGACAGAACATCGGGCTCGGACCCGACGTCGTAGGAAGCGAGGATCCGACGCGACGCGAGGTCGAACACCAGCAGCTTGCCGTTGTCCTCGCAGCCGATAAAGGCCAGGCGCAGGTCCGGCTCGATCAGCAACCCATGGTTACCCTTCGCGCCCGGCAGATCGAGCCGGGCAATGACCTGGTCGGTCGCTGGATCGATCTCGACCAGTTGACGACGCGACTGCACGTTCACGAAGATGTGCCGGGAAACCGGATCGTACTGCGTGTTGCCGACCTCGCCAGCCAAGTCGATCGTGGCGACGCGCCGGTTGGATCGCGCGTCGATCACGGTTTCGGTTTGCCCGGTTTCATCGGAGACGTACAGTTTGCCGACCTGGGGCGCATACGCCATTCCGTCGGGGTAGTTCCCGCCTGGAATGCGCGCCACTTCCGTCAATCCCTCCTCGTCGATCACCACGACCTCGTCGGTGCCGGTGGCGCTGGCATAGACCCGACCCAGCTCGGGCACCGCCAGCACCCCGTGTACGTGTCGCAAGCCGCCTATCCTCTTCACCACTTGCTGCGTGCGGATGTCGAACACCACGACCTCGCTTTGGCCCAGGTGCGCGATGAACAGCAGGTGCCGGCCGGCGTCGAGACTCTCGTAATCGAAGCGCGAGGTGTCGCCCGGAAGCGGCACCTCGGCGACCAGCGTGAGCGGAAGAGCGCTTGGCGGCCCAGCGGCCAGCGCGGCCGCGAGTCCGGCAGCGCCCAAGGCGGCTGCCGCCCGCATGGCGGTCGCGATCAGGCTTCGGGTCAATGGCCGCCCGTCAGCGCTGCGTAATCGAGGGTGAGCGTCAGCACGAAGCTCTGGCTGTGTTCGCCGAAGAGCTGGCCGACGCGGGCACGTGCCATGTCGTGCACATAGGCGAAGTCGAGATTCAACGGCTTGAGTTTGCAGGAAAAACCCGCGGTCGGCGAGGTCTCGTCCACGCCGAAGCGGACCACGAAGCGGCGGTTCGAAAAGGCCTGCTCGAATCCGATATTCGGATGCTCCAGCGTCGTTTGCGCGCCCGTGAGGCCATTGTGCTTTTTCAGATAGGTACCGCCGGCATCGAACAACGCACCGGTCCATGGCGACACCGACCCACCGATGCGGTATTCCTGCGAGCGCGCGGTTCCCTCTGTCGTAATGGACGAATCGTTGCGCCGTTCGTAATCGTTGTTCAGCAGCGCTCGGAAGCCGATCAGCACCGATCGGTCCGGCTGCCACGCAACGCCGAATCCCCCGGACGGCCGCCAGACGGTGTCGTAATGGACGCTCTGATTTGGCGAGGCGGCAGTCGTCGCATCGAATTTCGAAGTTTCATATGACAGCAAAACGCCCGCCGATATCCCATGGCCGAGCGGCATCGCGATCTTGCTGAAGACCGCGTGATCGGAGCCGCTGCCGACCACGGGCACCGGCATTGGACCGAAGCCGGGGGACTTGTCGTTGAAGCGGATATTGCCGGCGCTTTGCGACATCAGAATCACATACAGCGCGGCCTGGCCCCACAGCGGCGGCGAAGTCAGTCCGACAGCCGAGAAATGGAATTCGTTGCCGTTGTCGAATTCGGTGTTGCCGTAATCGATCAAAGCGGTGCCAGCATCTTTCCAGACCAGCCCGTAGTTGCCCCAGGTCGCCCCGTCGCCGCCGAATCCGATCGAGCGCACGCCCTTCTTGATCTGGCCCGATGAGAAGTCCCGCATCGTCAGCTCGGGCGATTGAGCTCCAACTGCACCGGACAGCGCCAGCAACATCGAGCAGCACGCGACACGGCCCGGTACGCGACGCATCTTCACGTTTTGTACGAGGCCGCGCGTCGCCCATAAGCCAGCCGCTCTGCGACCGATTCCCAGCGGATGTTCCGGAAGAAGGCATCGATATATCTGGCCGCGGCTGCGCCGAAGTCCATCTGGTAGGCGTGCTCGTACATGTCCATCACGAGCAGCGGCAGCGTGGCGGCGGGGCTGTGCAGGTGGTCCGCCAGCCAGTAGTTTTCGATCTGCCCGGAATGCAGGTTGTATCCCAGCACGACCCAGCCCGAGCCGCCCGCGAGGCCAGCGCCCACCCGGCGGAACTCGGTCTCCCAGGTGTCGAAATCGCCGAACGCGACACCGATCTGCTGGCGCAGTTCCGCATCGGCCTTTCCGCTGCCGCCCAGGTTCTCGAAATACAGCTCGTGGAATACGACCGAGCCGGTGCGCGTCAGGTGTTCGCGCTTCAGGTCGTCATACAGGAACGGCGGCGTGTCCTTGTCGGCCAGCGCCTGGGCGAGCTTGAGCTTGACCGTGTTCAGGGTTTTCACGGAGCCGCCGTAATTGTTCTCCCAGTGCGAGCGGATCAACTTTTCGGACAGACCCTCCAGCTTGGCCGGGTCGAACGGCAGCGGCCTGGGTTGATGCACCGGCGCGAACGCCGGAATCGGCGGCGGCGTGCCGGCGGCGGTCTCTGTCTTGTCGGCGGCCTGGACGGCGTCGACGAGCACGATGCCGGCCGCTGCGGAAGAGGCGGTTTGGAGAAAGTGACGACGGGACGGATCATTCATGAGGTGTTCTCCCGATGCGAGGCCAAGGACGATTGAAGAGCGGAAAGGTAACCCTGCGACCAGCGACCGCGCCGCGTAGCTCAGCCGGGTAGCGGCGGCCAGCCATGCGCTTCACTCTGGCAGGACTTGCACCAGGCATACAGCGCGTCATACAGAATCAGCCCATGCCGCAACATCTCGTGATCGTCGGCGAAGCTGTGCGACAAGCCGAGCGAAATTGCATACAGGCCGGCCGATTGCGGCGTGAGCTCCGGCCGTGACGTGTCGGCGCCGCGGACGATCTTCGCCAGCGACTGAAGAGCCGGATCACTCAGTGCGTACTTGCCGAGGAACGCGTCGAAGCTGCACAGATCACCGACATGCGACAGCTCGGCGCCGGGTATGTCGTACGGTATGGCTCCTGTGCGCTGCGCGACCTCGAACACGTCGGGCGTGGGGACGTAGAGAAATTCCGGTTCCCCGTCGATGAATCGCGAAATTAGCCAGGGGCAGGCGATGCGGTCGATTTTCGGACGTTCACGTGTCACCCATTTCATGATGTCATTCTCCCAGTGCGATGCTACGGGTGGTGTGCGACAGGAAACAGCAGTAAGCCGGCTGCCGCGGCGGCTGCGACGATCACCGGTTCAGGTAACTTCCTGAACGTCAGCAGGATGCTGACAGCGGCGAGTGCGATCAGCAGCGTCGCCACATCGATCAAGGAGCGCCGACCCAGAACTACGACAGCCCCCGCGATGGTGCCGACCGCCGCCGCCGTGGCGCCGTCGACGAAAGCGACAATGGCCGGACGCTTGCCGTGCTTCTTGAAGTACGGCGCCGGGATGACCGTGAAAAGATAGCAAGGCAGGAAGGTGCCAGCGGCCGCCGCGATGGAACCCGGCAAGCCGGCGATCAAATAGCCAATGAACCCGACCGTGATCACGACCGGGCCCGGCGTGATCATCGCGACGGCCACCGCATCGACGAACTGACGTTCGTTCAGCCAGTGATGCTCGGTGACCACGCCGCCGTACAGGAACGGCACGATGGCCAGTCCGCTGCCGAAAACGAACGCGCCCGCCTTGGCGAAGAACCCGAGGATCTGACCCAGCAGTGGCCAGTCAATGTGGGCGGCCGGAAGCGCGAGCGCCCCCAGCGACAGGGCGCTTCCCGGCCGTTTCAGACACTTGGGGGGCGCGCGCACCAGCCACACCAGCGCGCCGGCCAGCAGGAACACCCCGACGAATTCCGACGCGGTCAGCGCCGTGATCGCCGCGCTCGCCAGGTAGATGGCCCACAGAAGCGGATCGCGGCCGATGCTCTTGCGCGTCAGCCGGTACGCGCCGATGGCGATGATTCCGATCACAGCCGCGCCGACCCCGTAGAACACCGCCTGCATCCAGGCCAGTCCTCCATAGCGGACGTACAGCCAGCCGAGCGCGACGACCATCACGAACGACGGCAGAACGAATGCCACACCGACGATGGTTGCGCCGCGCACGCGGTAGTGAACGTATCCCAGGTACATGGCCAGTTGCGCCGCCAGCGGGCCCGGCATCAGCTGCGCCAGCGTCAAGCCCTGCTTGTAATCGGCCTCCGATATCCAGCCGCGCCGCTCGACCAGGTCGCGATGCATGTAGCCCACCAGCGCCACGGGACCGCCGAAGCCGATGCTGCCCAGCTTGAGTGCATAAAGCACCAGCTCCCACAGCGTGTAACGCGGTGGCGGCGGATGCGGAAGCGCATCGTTCACCGGCGCTTCTCCTTCGCCGCCGGGCCCGAGTAAAAGGCGTGCAGCGCGTCGAGCATCGGCGTCATCTGTTCCAACAGAGCGTCATCATCGGCCGCACGCTGGCGCGCGCCCGTCATCAGCGCCTCGAAGCCGCTGGACTCCGGCACCACCGGGCCACCCACATCGAGCGCATGCACCAGCTCGCCCAGGCGCCCGAGCGCCGGGTCCCGATCGAGCCCGAAGCTCGCAAGCAGCACCTCGAAGGTCACCCGGTCTCCGACGTGCGTGAATGCTGCGCCGTCGAAATCGAAACCCAGGGCCTTCTTGGGACAGGACGCCGGCTTGTCGAGCCACACGAAGCGGGCCTTCGGGTCGATGAAGCAGCGAATCAGCCAGGCGCTGGCGACGCGATCGACCCACAAATGGCGCCGCGTGGCCCAGGTGCGACCTTGGTAGTCTTTCCGGTCCAGGCGCGGGATCGCGCCGTCGGCTGGGTGCGGCTCGTCGGGCGAAAGGACGGTGTCGACCACACCGATGAAATCGGTCCAACTCGCCTCGGCGCGCGTAGCCGCTTCCGCCGGGAAAAAATCGATCCCGCGCAGCGCTTCGTACTCGCGCCGCAGCCGGCGCACCAGGCGGCCGATCTGGGGCGTCGACAGCCTGGACAGCGACTTGCGGGCCGCGCCGAGAGACCCGGTGAGCGCCACATAGTCGTCGGTGCGGTCGAACAGCCCGCGGAACAGCTCATCCTGAGCGCGGTCGCGGCTGGTCGCCTGGACCAGGTTCGCGGTGCCGCCCGCCTCCGCGATCGCCTCGACCAGTTCCTGCAACGCCACCCCGCTGGTTTCGTTCTGCGGCAGCAGATACACGCCATCGCGCAGCACCGCGCAGCCCAGGGCCTTCAAGGCGCGCCAGAAGCGCATGCGCGCGGTCGCATTCTCGGTCGGCAGTGTCAGCACCAGCAGATGCCAGTCTCGCAAGACGCTCATTGTCACGTATATAACTTTAATGTAGTTTATTCTACACCAGAGTCGCCCCATGGCTGCATTCCCTCGGTGCCACTACGGCCGAATGACAATGCCGCGAGACGCCGCCTTATCATTTCGCGGCGCGTACCGAGGGGAAACGAATGCTCACTTCCGGATTGCGGACGGCTGGGTGGGTCACTGTGGGCTCGATGGTCTCGCTCGTGAGCGCCCTGGCCCAGCAGACCGCGCCGGCGCCGCCGGCCGCCGCGCCCGCGGTCCCGCCGGCCTGGGCCCAGGGACGCAAGCCTGATCAGGAAGGGATGAACCTGTCTCCGCATCCGCCGCCGCTGACGGCTCTTGCGCTCGAGGAAATCCCGATCGGCAACGTCAAGCTGCCAGAGGGCTTCGGGATTTCGGTGTGGGCGAGCGGCATACCCAACGCGCGGTCGATGACGTTCGGCAAGAACGGCACGTTGTTCGTCGGCACCCGCTTCGTCGAAACCGTCTACGCGATCGTCGACCACGGCGACCGGCGCGAAGTCAAGCCGCTGCTGAAGGGTCTGCATCGGCCCAACGGTGTCGCGTTCAGGAACGGCTCGCTGTACGTAGCCGAGGTCTCGCGCATCCTGCGCTATGACGACATCGAGTCGCACCTGGACAGCCCGCCGCAACCCGTGGTCGTTTTCGATGCGCTACCGAAAGACGAAGCGCACGGCTGGAAGTTCATGACGCTGGGCCCGGACGGTTGGCTGTATTTCCAGATCGGCTCGCCGGGCAACATCGTGATCCCGCCGGTCACGCACGCTCAGATCGTCCGTGTCGATCCGGATCGGGGAGTGCTCGAAACGGTCGTCACCGGAGTGCGCAACAGCGTCGGCATGGATTTTCATCCGTTGACCAAAGAGCTGTGGTTCACCAACAACGGCCGCGACTGGCTGGGCGACGAGCTTCCGAACGACACCTTGCATCGAGTAACGCGCAAGGGAATGAACTTCGGGTTTCCGTTCTGCCACCAGGGCGATCTGCTGGACGACGAATTCGGCAAGGGCCGTTCGTGCAAGGAATTCGATCCGCCGGCGCTGAAGCTCGGTCCGCACGTGGCATCGCTGGGGATGCGCTTTTATACGGGCCGCCAGTTTCCGGCCGAGTACCGGAACAACATCTTCATTGCGGAGCACGGTTCGTGGAACCGAACGAAAAAGAACGGCTTCAACGTGAGCCGGGTCGTACTCGACGACAGCGGTCAGCCCGTGAAGTACGAACCGTTCGCGACCGGGTTTTTGCAGGGTGAAAGCCACTGGGGACGACCGGTCGACGTACAGGTCGCTCCGGACGGCGCCTTGCTGGTGTCCGACGACCTCGCCGGGGCCATCTACCGCATCGCCTACCGCAAGTAGGGAGCGCCTCAGACGCCATGCGAGTGCGTGCGGTCGATGTGGCCCGCTTCGGCGCGTTGATGTCGGCGATGTGGGTCGTCGTCGCCGTGCACGGCGCGGACAGTTCCGCCGGACGGGCGAAGACCGAAGTCTGCACCACGTGCCACGGCACCGACGGCCATTCGCCCAACCCGCTGATCCCGTCGCTGGCCGGCCAGCCGCCTCTTTACATCTATTACCAGTTGCTGCAGTTTCGCGAGCACCGCCGCATCAACGAGCTGATGAGCCCGTTTGCAGCCAAGCTGACCGACACCGACATGAAGGACATCGCGGCCTACTACTCCGAGCAGAAGGCGTTGGGTCCGAGTCCGACAACCGACCAGGCCGGATCCGAATCGGGTCAGGCCGTCGTGGCCAGAAATCACTGCGATTCCTGCCATACCTCGACCTTCGCGGGACAGAACCAGATTCCGCGCCTGGCGGGTCTGCCATACGACTACCTGGTCAAGCAGCTGCGCGGCTTCAAGTCCGGCGAACGTTCGGATATCGACGGCACGATGAGCGAAGCCGCGCAACCGCTGTCGGACCAGGACATCACCGACGTCAGCCGATTCCTGGCCGGGCTGCGGTGACCCGGCGCGGCGCGCGCGCCCCCGCAAAGCGGGTGGGAATCGGACCGGGTGGTCGAATCCGGCGGCCGCCGTTCGACTAGGCGTAGCTGACCGAAGAGGACCCGATATGAGCACCCGCATCGAAGGCCGCAAGCGCTGGTTATCGCTGTACCTGCTGTGCGCCGGAGTCCTGATGATCGTGCTGGATACCACCATCGTGAACGTCGCACTTCCATCGATCCAGGCGGACCTTCATTTCGGCAAGTCGCTGGTATGGGTCGTGAACGCGTACCTGCTCACGTACGGCGGGTTCCTGCTGCTCGGCGGCCGGCTCGGCGATCTGTACGGGCGGCGCCGGCTGTTTTTGCTAGGCATCACGTTGTTCTCGCTCGCCTCGCTGGCGTGCGGCCTGGCCGGCTCGCAGCAGATGCTGATCGCCGCGCGGGCGGTGCAGGGGCTGGGCGGCGCCGTCGTGACGGCGGTTGCGCTGTCGCTGATCATGAATCTGTTCAGCGAACCGGACGAGCGCGCGCGGGCGATGGGCGTCTACAGCTTCGTATGCGCGAGCGGCGGCAGCATCGGCGTGCTGGCGGGCGGATTTCTGACCAGCACGCTGTCCTGGCACTGGGTCTTCCTGGTCAATCTGCCGATCGGCGCGGTCGTGTTCGCAGCGTGCCGCGCCCTGCTACCGGCGGGCTGCGTGGATTCGGCGACCGTGCGACTGGACGTGGCCGGCGCGGCCACCGTGACGGCGGCCCTGATGCTGGCCGTGTACGCGATCGTCAACGGCAACGAGGCTGGATGGACTTCGGCGCGGACTGCCGGTTTGCTGGGCGCAGCCGTGCTGCTGCTGGCTGCGTTCCTCACGATCGAAGCGCACGTTCGCGACCCTCTGATGCCGCTGCGCCTTTTCAGGTTGCGCAATGTCGCCACGGCCGATGCGGTCGCTGTCCTGTGGGCAGCCGCCATGTTCGCATGGTTCTTCATCTCGGCGCTGTACCTTCAGCTGGTGCTGGGCTACAGCGCAATGCAGGTCGGGCTGGCCTACCTGCCGGCGAACCTGATCATGGCAGCGTTCTCGCTCGGCCTGTCCGCGCGCATCGTGATGCGCTTCGGCCTGCGACGGCCGCTGGCGCTCGGGCTGCTGCTGGCGGCCGGCGGGCTGGCGCTGTTCGCGCGGGCGCCCCTCGACGCACGCTTCGCGCTCGACGTGTTGCCGGCGATGACGCTGCTCGGGCTGGGCGCCGGCATGGCGCTAAACCCGGTGCTGCTGGCCGCGATGAGCGATGTGGCGCCGGAAGAGTCGGGCCTGGCCTCAGGCGTGGTCAACACGTCGTTCATGATGGGCGGCGCGCTGGGGCTTGCGGTGCTCGCCAGCCTGGCAGCGGCGCGCACCGACGCGCTGCGCGCCCACGGAGCCGATCCGGTCGCCGCGCTGGCTGGGGGCTACCACGCCGCGTTTCTGGTCGGCGCGGCGTTCGCCGCCACGGCCTGCCTGCTGGGCGCCGCGCTGATCCGCTCGGCGCCCAGCATTTCCGGATCAAGGGCCAGCGGTCAGTCGCCTTCGTCCTCGAAGTCGATCGGCGGCGTCAAACCCGTGTAGTCGCCGACGATCTTGGCGTCGTACGGCGAATACAGTCCTTTTTGCGTGCTCTGGAGGTCGAAGCCGACGTTGCTCCCGATCAGGGTGCCGCTCGCAAGCGTCGCCAGGAGGCTGCCGGTGAGCGGCAGGCCGTAGCTGGCGACAATCTGCTTGCCCCGGCTGACCCGGATCACGCGATTGTTGAACTGGTCGCTGATCAACGTGTCGCCATCGCGCAGCCGCACGGCCCGAGTCGGCAGCGGTCCCGGGGGCGTGGGAACGCTCAGCGGGTCCGTGTTGGTTTTGTATTCCCAGACGACGTTGTCGTTGGCGTCGACTTCGACCGCGCGGGAGTTGCCGGCATCGGTCAGCAGCGTGTCCCCATTGGCCAGGCGGCTGGAGAAGGCCACGGCACCCACCGTGCCCCCGGCGGTGAACGTCTTGACGATTTGATCGTCGCGCGTGACCTCGATGGCCCGGTTGTTGTTTTCATCGGAAATTAAGATGTGGCCGTTGTCCAGCAGCTCGGCGGAGTTCGGGTTGTTGAGCAGAGCGGCCGGGTTGGTGTTCGAGCCGGGATACTGCCAAACGATCTCCTTGCGCAAATTCACTTCGATGATGCGGTTATTGGCCTGGTCCGTGATCAGCACGTGGAAATTCGGCAGCCACGTGCATTGGACCGGGACATTCAAAAGGTCAGGCCCCGAGCCAGTTTGTCCGAACTGACCGTACTGCCAGACGATCTTGCCCTTCGGGCTCACCAGGACGACGCGATTGTCAACGGCACCGTTGGGTGCCTGCGAAACCACACCCGACGGCGTGCCGGTACCGGCCATCAGAGTGAACCGCCCGACGCGCTGAGCGTCGTTGACTCCGATGACCGATTGTGGCGAGAAGTCGTTCGGCCCGAGTCCGAACGACCACACGATCGTGCCGTTCTGGTCCGTCTCGATGACGCGGTTGTTGAATTGATCCGCAATCAAGACGTTCCCGGGCTTGTTGAATTGCGGGCTGACCGTGCGGTCGCCGGCCAGGGCATCGCCGGCGAACGCCAACGCGCTAATTGCGGTCAGGCCGATCAGGAAATTTGAACCGATCAACCCTTTGAAGGCTCGTTTGTACATGTTGGATCTCCACTCGCAAGTAAATGTGCAGCGCGACGACGCGCAAGACTTTCTTTTGCGCGACCTGAAGAACGGACTCATGCAGTAGCGGGGCACCAACGGTTTCTCAGTTGCCGCTGGGCGACGGTGTATCCCGGACCACAGCAAAAGGTTCAAAGAGGCATGGGTCGAAGGTGCGCGAGCCGATGTGGGAATAACCGCGTTGGCGTGGCGCTGGGGCGCACGGGCTGCATCGGGAGCGCGCTGACGATGCCGATCGCCACTGGCCCGACCGCGGTCGTTTCAGGGCGAGCCCGCCGCCCCGGAAAATCCCATTCCTTTCAATGAGTTAGGAGACCCCGCTGGCGGACGCTCGACCCCGCGTCGGCCGATTTAAGATCGCGCCGGTCAATGCCTTTGCGTGATAATTGTTATGGGAGAGGAGTGGCAAGCGGGCCCTCATCGCAAACGCGCGACGATGCGTTACATATCCGGTGCGGAGCACGCCACGCAGTTACAGGCCATCCGACCGTAAACGGCTCGCCGCGCGCCGGCACCGCGGATGCGCGGTCGCGAGCAGGCCATCACCCAAGAGTCGATAAGGAACCGGCCCAATTCATGAACACGCTCGAATTGCTCAGGGAATTCGTAAAAAAGCATGCCGACAACCCGCCGGAAAATATCACCGCGGACAGCAAGCTGCTCGAAATCGGGATCGATTCGTTGAACCTGCTGGAGCTGCTGTTCGAGGCGGAGGAAAAATTCGGCATTCGGTTCCCCAACGACCTGCCGCAGCCGGAGACAGTCGGGCAACTGATAGAGATATTCGAAAAGCTCCAGAGGGCCAAGACGCAGGCATGAGTTCGCAGACGCATCGTCGGGTGGCGGTAACGGGCCTGGGCATGGTCAGCCCGTTCGGCGGCGACGCCAGCGACTTTTTCGCCAGGATAATGCGCGGCGAATCGGCGGTTCGCTGGTACCGGCATCCGTTGACGAGCGCGCGCCTGGAGCAACCGGCGGTGTTTTGCCCCGCATTCGACGCCGAGCGGGCCGTTGGGCGCCAGATCTCCAGCGTGACCGACCGGTTCAGCCAGCTCGGTGTGGCCGCCGCGTTCTACGCCTGGGACGATGCCGGCCTGCCGCGCGATCTGGCCGCGTGCGACGCGCACGGGGTTTCCTGGGGAACCGGCATCGGTGGCACGCTGACCATCGAGAAGGGCTACACGGAGGTGTACGAACTCGGCAAGAACCGTGCCTCGCCCCTGTCCGTTCCGATGGCGATGAACAATGCGGCCGCGTCGCACATTGCGATCTCGCTCGGTCTGGGCGGGGCCTGCCTGAGCTACTCGGTGGCGTGCGCCTCGTCGGCGGTCTCGATCGGAGAGGCGTTTCGCCGCATCCAGTGCGGGCAGGCCTCGCTCGTCGTCGCCGGCGGCTCCGAAGCTCCTCTGGCCACTTCGGTGATGCGCGCGTGGGAGGCCATGCGCATGATTGCCGAATGCGACGAGCACACCGCGCCGCAGGCCTGCCGTCCATTCCAGGCGGGGCGGACCGGCCTGGTACTGGGCGAAGGCGGTGCGGCGCTGGTACTGGAGGAATGGGGACATGCCTGCGAGCGCGGCGCGCGCATCTATTGCGAGCTGGCCGGCTTCGGCCAGAGCTGCGACCACAAGCACCTGGTGCGCCCCGATGCGGCCGGACAGGTGCGCGCGGTCGACGCCGCGATGCGCGAGGCCGGCCTGCAAGCGTCCGACGTGGGCTACGTGAACGCCCACGGCGCCGGCACGCGCGAAGGCGACGCCATCGAGATCAACGCCCTGACGGCGGTGTTCGGCGAGCACGCGGGCGACCTGGCGGTGAGCTCGACCAAGTCGATGCATGGTCACGCGCTCGGCGCGGCCGGTGCCATCGAAGCGCTGATAACCGTTCTTGCGCTCGCGCGGGACGAGATTCCCCCGACGGCCAACCTTCTGCAAGTCGCGGCCGAATGCGAGGGCGTGCGCCATGTGATGGGCGAAGGGTTGCGGCGGACGAATCTGCGCGCCGCTCTGAGCAATTCCTTCGCTTTCGGAGGCAGCAACGCCGTGCTCGCTTTCCGAACCGCGTCATGACGATGCACTCGGACGCCCTGGCGCTGCGGATGCAGGCGACGGTCGATGATGTCGACCCCGATCGCGTGCTCGCCACCGTGACCTATGGCTGCGCGGAGCACGGCGCCCCCTTCAGCCCCCTCGGCGTGGTGCAGTTGCCGGTCCTGTCCGACGAGCGCGTGGTGCACGCGATCTGGGCCGTCGGCGGTCCGTTCGAGAACGGCGCGCGAGGCCAGCTGCGATACCGGCACAACCAGCACGTGCTGCTCGGATACATCGCGGTGGACGAGGCCGATTTTCCGTCTGGCGCGGCCATGGGCGCCGTCCAACGGGCCACCCAGAGCGCCTACGCAGCGATTTTCGATGCGATTGACCAGGCGGGATTCCCGCACCTGGTGCGATGCTGGAATTACCTGCCTCGCATCAACGAGTGCGAAGACGGCCTGGAGCGCTACCGGCAGTTCAATATCGGCAGGCAGGACGCGTTTGACGGCGCGCACCGGACCGGCCCGGCCAAAGCGCCATCGGCTTGTGCGCTGGGAACGCCCGGCGGAAAGCTGATCGTCGATTTCCTGGCCTCCAATGTCGAGCCACAGGCGATCGAAAATCCCCGCCAGATCAGCGCCTACCATTACCCGGGGCGCTACGGACCGCGCAGCCCGACCTTCTCCCGCGCAACGCTGCTGGCGCTGCCGGGAACGGCGGCCCTGTTCATCTCGGGCACCGCGAGCATCGTGGGTCACCTGAGCGTCCACATCGGAGACGTCGCCGCCCAAGCGGCTGAGACCCTACGCAACCTCGATGCGGTGGTCGAGCAGGCCAACCTGCAGACGCGAGCCGGCGAGTTTTCGACACGGTCCCTGTGCTTGAAGGTCTTCCTGCGCCACGCGAGCGACCGGGAGGCGGTCGCAGCGGTGCTGCGCGAGACGCTGGGCGATCGCGCCGACGTCACATGGTTTCAGGCCGATATTTGCCGGGCCGACCTGCTGGTCGAGATCGAGGGATTCGGGTTCTGCGAGGCAGCTTGAAGGCCCCGGCAGCCGCAGCCGCCACGAGCCCGCGCGAGGCGACGTCGTCCCGGATCGGGGTCGCCGCCCGGCATTTGCGCGAGCATTGCACGCTGTTGCTGGGCTTCGCGACACTCGGGATCGGCTGTCTGCTGTTCTCGGCGGTCGCGCTTCCCTTGACCCTGGTGGTGCCCCCGCGCACGGGAGCGTGGCTGGGCCGCCGCCTGGCAACGTACGGCTTTCGTGCCTATCTTCTGAGTCTGGTGCTGACGGGCGTGGCGCGCTTCGATATCAAAGCGCTGGATGCGCTGCGCAACGCGGGCCCGCTCATCATTGCGGCGAACCACCCGGGATTGCTTGATGCCTTGATGGTCATTTCCAGGCTGCCCAACGCCGTGTGTGTGCTCAAGGCCTCGCTGCTTCGCAATCCGCTGTGGGGGGCCGGATCCCGTCTGGCGCGGTACATCCCGAACGACTGGTTCCTCGGTTCGGTCAGCCTTGCCATCGAGGAGCTGCGCAACGGCAGCCAGCTGCTGCTGTTCCCCGAGGGCACGCGCACGCAGTCGGCGCCGCTGAGCGAGTTTCGCGCCGGAGTCGCCTACGTGTCATACCGCTCGGGCGTTCCGATACAGACCGTCTTCATCGAGCAGGACTCGAATTTTCTCGGCAAGGGCTATCCGTTCCTCAAGCGCCCCGACATGCCGATGCAATTCAGGATCCGGCTGGGCCGGCGCTTCGATCCGCCGTCCGATCCGAGAGCGTTCACCAGGACGCTGCGCGAGTATTTCCTGGAGGAGCTCGCCTAGCGATAGGGAGGGGGCGCGCATGTCCGGCTCCGCCATGATGATGCATCTGGTTCTGGAGCGCCTGAGCCGGCGGATCTCGGCGCGGGTGCCGGAGGCCGAACTGGTCATGAGCGACCCCGCGCAGAATGCGGCATTCGGCGAGGCCGGCCGCGAGGACGGGATCCTCGCGTTCATGGTGCTGTACCACGCCGTGCAGATGACCTCGGTGATCTCGCCGGGCGATACCGTGCTGGACCTCGCCTGCGGCCCTGCCAACCAGCTGGCGCAGGTCGCGCGCCTGAATCCGCAGTCGCGGTTCGTCGGGCTCGACGCATCCTCCGCCATGCTGCACCAGGCGCGGGCCACGCTGCAGCGGTGCCGAATCGACAACACGGACCTGGTGCAGGGCGACATGACCGACCTGGCGGGCTTTCACGATCGATCCGTCGATTGCGTCGTCTGCACGATGTCCTTGCATCACCTGGCCGACGTGGCCGCGCTGCACCGGGCGATGCGCGAGGCAAGGCGCGTGCTCAAGGCCGAGGGCGGGGCATACATCGTGGACTTCGGCCGCCTGAAGCGGCTGGCCACGCAGCGGCACTTTGCGTTGAACTGGCGGCACAAGCAATCCGCGACATTCACGCAGGAGTACTTCCAGTCGCTTCGGGCCGCCTTCAGCGTGGACGAGCTCACCAGCGCCGCGGCCGCGTTGGGAGGCGGCATCGAGCGCTGCGTGACGCCGCTGGCGCCGTTCATGATCGTCTTCAGGAGCCGGCCGCGGCGCACCTGGAGCGCCGATGACCAGCATACGGCGCGTCGCCTCTATGCGGACCTGGACGCGGATCAAAGGACAAAGTTCCGGGTCCTGGCACGGTGGCTGCGGGCGGCCCGATGCAATCTGCCGCTGGCCCTGGAGCAGACCGGCGTCTAACCGACCTGCGCGATCAGCATCACGTTCGCGAACGGCGTGCCCCGGCTCATCGGCTGGGCCTTGACCGCGAATCCCCTGGACTTGAGCGCTGCGATCCACGCCGCCGCCGGTCGACACCACACCTGCTGCCGCCGCTGCCCCTGGATGAACGCTGCCAGGCGATCCGAGAAGTGGCCCAGCTTGAAGCGCAGCGTGGCGCCGGCGTTGCCGACGCGCGTCACGAACAGGCCGCCGGCACCCAGGGCCGCGCGGACCCTGTCCAGCAGCCGGTCCTGCTCTGCGTACGACAGGTAGTGAAGCACATCGAGCATCACGATCACATCGGCGTTTCGCAGGTTGGCTTCGCGCAGATCGCCGGTCGAAATTTCCAGGCGGTTTCCATAGACAGCCTGCAGCGCGCGATGGCCGCATTCGGCCTCGCGCGCGAGCTGTTCCACGCCGCGGAAATACAGGCCCTGCGGAGGCGCGACGACTCCGCTCCATTGCCCCCGAGCCGCCAGCTGCTCGGCCGCCAGGAACCAGGCCGCCAGAAGGCCTCGGCCGCAACCCAGATCCAGCACCTGAGCGCCATCGGGAATGACGCCCTGATCCAGCAGCGCGACGAACATCGGGTCGTAGCGCAGCTTGCCCAACGCCCACCGGTAATTGAAACCTCCGGTCAGGCGGTAGGGCTCGGTGGCCAGACTCAGCAGGCTTCGCTTCAGCTGGGGCGACATGCGGACGCCAGACTGACAGGCTTGAGCCGGCTGGCCTGAAGCGTCGTGAGCAGTCGGGGCAGCACCTCGAGAATCACCGGCCGGCCGGAGCGGGTGCGTGCGCAGTGCCCGTCGTGCAGCAGCAGGATGTCCCCGGCGGCCAGGTTGCGCGTCAGGCTCGACAGCACGCGATCCGGATCGCCGACCAGCGTGTCGAATCCGCGGCGCGTCCAGCTCGACAGGTGCAGCCCGAGACGCCCAAGCACCGGCTCCAGGAACGGATTGCGAAGTCCAGCTAGCGCCCGGAAGAAGCGGGGTGGATGCCCGGTCAGCGCGGTCAGCGTTTCCTGGGCGGTGCCGACCTCTTTCAGCCAGCCCCGGTAGCCCAGCAGCGCGGCGTGCTTGCGGTGCAACTGCCCATGGTTTTCTATCGAATGGCCGGCGGCGACGATCCGGCAGCACAGCTCCGGCTGCGCGGCAGCGCGCTCGCCGATGCAAAAGAAACTCGCCTTTGCCCCGAATTCATCCAGCAGCGCCAGCACCTGCGGCGTCACTTCCGGATCCGGGCCATCGTCGATCGTGATCGCGACTTCTCCCCGGCGGGCAGCCGAGTCCGGCAGCCTGACGAGGTTCGGACCCAGCAGCGTGCTGCGCGGCCAAAGCGCCGCCAGCGTGATGACAACGTGATCGCACAGCACCGCGGTCAAGGCCCACAGCCACATAGGCGGCGCGACCAGCACCAGCGGCACGGCCACCGCGTGCAGCGCGAAGCTGAATTTCAGAAAGGCGGTCGGCCGCCAGGCGCGCATCGTCGTCTCGATGGGTGAATGTCCATTATCCAGGCTGCCCTGCCCTGATGAGGTGCGCGAATTCAAGTCGGTCCGGCGCCGTCCGGGTACGGCCGGCTCCGGGTCAGCATCGCAGAGAAGACGAGCGCCAGAAACGTTCCCAGGCCGACCGTGGTCCCGATCGCCGACAGGACCGGGACCCTGGAAAAGCCGAGCAGTCCGAAACTGCTGACCGCCGTCAGGTTGGCGACGACCAGGGACACCTGGACCTGACCGCGGTCCTCGACGGCGCGGTCCATGTCGAAGAACAGCGCGTAGTTGGACCCGATCGCGACCGCCAGCAACAGACCGACCAGGTGCAGGATCGTCAGCTGGACGCCGCACAGCAGCAACGTCGCAGTCACGCAGGCCACTGAGCACGCCAGGGGCGCTGCCACTCTTAGCGTGCGCAGGGGCGAGCGCAACGAAGCCAACAGCAGGCCGCCGATGACGACGCAGCCGATGGCCACCAGCATCAGCGCTTCACGCAGATAGCTGTCGAACAGGCTGGTCGTCTCCTCGAGAATGTCGACTACCCTGACCTCGCCCAGCCGCGCCTGGCCAAGGGCGCGGCCGACCTCGTCGACGTCGATGCGGTCTGCGGGCGGGCCCGCCCCGGCCGTACGCAACGGCAGCAGCACCAGGAAATCGTGATCGCGTTTGACCAGCAGCGAATCGACCAGCATCTCGGCCGATGTGCCATCCAGGTCCGCCCGGGTCAGCGGCGCGCGGGTGCGCGCAGCCTGCAAGTCGGACAAAAAACCGCTCAGGCGATCGACCCGGATCGGCAGCCCCACGATGGCCTGGTTCAGACGGCTCCGGGCGGCCGCGGGATCCGGCAGCGCGGATTGCCGGCTGCGCTGCTGAGCCAGGCTCGGCAGCACGAAGGCGGGCGAGGTGTACCCGCCGATGACCGAGCGATCGACCAGATTCTGCAGGACAGCGCCGGCCCGCTCGGCCTGCTCCAGCGCGGATGGTTCGTCATGGGCGGCGAACGCGGCCACGTACCGCATGTCCGAAACTCCCAAGCCGCTTCGAAGCCGCTCGTCCGTGCGCTGATCCTGGTGGGCGACGGGACTGAGCGCGTTCAGTTGCCGATTCCAGATCCGCCCTGAATGCGCCACGATGATGGCGCATGCCGCGAGCACGACGGCGAGCGCACCCCAGCGCATCCGTCCGGCCTGGTTGAACAGCCGCTCCAGCACGGCGCCGGGGCGGCGAAGATCCCGCAGCCTGGTCCGGCCCGGCATCAGGGCCGGCAGCAGGTAACGCGAGGCCAGCGCGGCGGCCACCAGGCCGCTGATCGAGTACAGACCCAGCTGGGCAAGGCTCGGGAATCCCGAAAACAGCAGCACCGAGTAGCCCGCGATCGAGGTCGCCACGCCCAGCGCGATGGTCCGCCAGAAGCGGTCCGAGCGCGGCCCCCCGAAGCACTGGATGAAGAAATATATCGAGTAGTCCACCGCCTCGCCGATCAGCGTGGTGCCGAAACCGAGCGTCAGACTGTGGACCTGGCCGAAGCCGAGGCTGACCGCGGCGATTCCGACCAGCGCCCCCAGTACGACCGGAACCATCCCCAGCAGGAACAGCACCGGCGAGCGATAGACGGCCAGCAGCAGGCAGGTGACCAGCGCCAGGCTGGCCATCGCCAGCCGGGCTATTTCGCCTTCGATGGCCGAACGGGACGCCACGGAAAGAACCCCGGTCCCGCTCATCAGGAGCCGGGTGTCCGTTTTGCGGTGCTCGATTGCCTCGAAGACCTGGTGAATGTGCGAAACGACCCGGGACTGCGCCTCGATGTCCGAGCCCGCCGCGCGGGTCTGCACCAGCAGCAACGCCAGCTTCCCGTCCGGCGATGCCCAGACCCCCTCGACGCTGCGAGGCTGAGAGCGGCCCTCGAAGCGCTCGAGCACCTTGACGGTCTCACCCGTCGGGTCGCGCGGGAAAATGTTCTTGAACAGAAACCCCGCGTCGCCGGACAGCCGGTCGAGCGATTCGAGCAGGGCCGCATGCAGGCCCTCGGCGGTGAAGTGCTCCGGAGCGATGTCCGGGGCAAGCAGGTAGCGGTTTTGAAGGAAGTAGTCCCGATCGCGCTGCGCCGTGGCTGCATCGCCGTTTTGCACGCCGACGAACTGCTGCCGGTCGCTTCGCAGCTTCGCCGCCAGCTCGCGCGACAGCCGGGCCCGCTCCGGCGCGTCGCCGCCCTCGATCCCGATCATCACCAGGCGGGCGATCACGCCGTCGCGAAACTGCTCCAGCAGCAGCCGCTGCCGCTCGGTCGGGGAACGCGGCATGAAGGCGGACAGATCCGAAACGAAGCGGGTTCGCGCAATCACGAACCCGCAGGCAAGGCATATCGCCAACAGGATGACCAGCGCCCGAAGGCGGCCCCCGGGCATCATCGGCTTCGCGCTTTGGCAACGAGCATCTCGGAGCGGTCGCCGTCGGCGAAGTCGAATTCGATGGTGGTCAGGTCAGCCTGCGATCCGGCGATTTGAATGCGGGAGATGATCCGCATCATCTCCTGCCGCAGCGGCACCAGCGAGAGCCGCCATCGATCCGCGCTACCCGACAGCTCGATCGAGTAGAACTTTTCCAGCGCGGACTGATCGCCAGCCAGCGTGCCGCGGATGCTTTCGACGAAAGCCGAGATGTCGGGGCGCTCCTGCAGACTCACTGTGAAGCGGTGCCGATTCGACTGGTCCACGATCAGCACATCGCCGTCGACGATCAGCGTTTCCGGCTTGGGTTTCAGCGTGCGTTTCTCCAGCCGGTTCGGCGGAATGAAGTACAGCTCGCCAGAGGATTCCAGCGGCTTGTCGAGGACGCTCAGGTAGCGCTTTTCGACGAAGGTCGCCTCCTGCTGCTGGTTATGGCTGAGCGTACGCATCAGGTCCGGCAGCTGCAAATCGTCGGCCATCGCGGGCAGCGCGAACACGAACGTCAGGCAAACGGTGCACCGTCGCAGCAACACATCAATCCCCGTCGCGCCTGGCCGTCTCCGCCGAGGCTGCGACGGCCTTGGCCGAGTTCCAGAAGTCGTAGAAATTGAACCAGTTATGGGGGGCAGACCGGCAGTGCCGCTCCAGCGCCGCCACGTATCCGTCCAGAAGCTCCCGTTCCGAGCTGCCGCGATGGCCGGCGGGCCGTGAAAAATCCGTCAGCCACTCGAAGCGCAGATCGTAGCGGTTGCCCCCCCGGTACAGCCCCGTCATGAAATACACCGGGCGGCGCAGGATCGAGGCCATCCGGAAGGGGCCCGACGGAAAAGGCGCCGGCGACCCCAGAAAGGGAACGTGGACGAATTGGCTCGGACCGGCCGCGCGATCGGCCAGCACTCCGATCACGGCGCCTTCCTGCAGGCGTTGATACACGCGCAGCATGGAGTCGATGTGGCCCAGTTCGATGATGTCCTGCAGGGCGGACGGATTGACGGCCGCCAGCGTGCGGTTGACCTGACGGGCGTTGTCCGGGTACATCGCCATGACCACGTGCAGGCCCGGCTGATCCCGGGCCGCGGCGCGCAGCATTTCAAAGCTGCCCAGGTGGGCGCCGAACATCAAAACGCCGCCCCGGGCGGCGACATCCGCCTGCAGCCGCTCCAGTCCGGACAGGCGCACGTCGAACAGATCGCGCCGGTCGTTCAGGATGTAGACGCGGTCGTGGATCGTGGCAGAAAACGCCAGAATATGGCGATGCACGTCGAGCAGGGTGGGCCGGCGTTGCAGGCAGCGTCCAAGGTAGTCGCGGGAGGAGCGGCGCACCGCGGAGGCCGCCAGCGTGAAATACAGCGCAATGAAGGGAAGCAGCACGCGGGACACGCTGCGCCCGAACGTCAGCGACATCCAGCGCATCACGGCCAGCCAGAAGCGGTTGCCGCGCTCGGTGCGCTGCATCCATTCGGGCTGCCGGTTCGCGGAGGTTTCCTCGGGCAGGACGCTCACGCGGCTGCAACGAACCTCACGCCCTGTGCGCAAGATGCAGGGCGATCAGCGCATCCATGGCGGCTGCCGGAATCTTGCCGGTGTCGTTGCGCGGCAGCCGATCGACAAAAACGATCGGACGGGGAAGAAAGACCGGATCGATGTGCGCGCGCAAGGCCGCCAGGATCTGCTTCGAGCTCAATTGCGGCGCCACCACGAACGCGGCCAGCCGGCAAATGTCGCCGACCGCGTTGCGCGCAGGCAGGCAGAATGCCCCGTCCCGCACGCCCGGCACGCTTGTGAGGATGTGGTTCAGGTATCCCATCGAGCTGCGCTTGCCGGCGATGTTGACCAGGTCCGAATTCCTGCCGAGCAGGCGAAAACGCGCTGGGCCCAGCAGCTCCACCACGTCGTTCAGCGCATAGGCCTGCTCCAGGTGCGCGCCGTCCGCGGTGGTTGTGCCGTCCGTCTGCGACAGCGTGATGCCGGCGTAGGCGTCCCACTCGAGGCGGACGGTGGGCCGCCGGGTTGCGAGCTGTCCGGTCTCGGTCGAGCCGTAGATCTCGATCAACGGAGCGCGCAGACGCCTCTCGACCTCCTGCGCCAGCGCGGCCGCCAGCGTCGCGGTCGAGCAAATCACGGCCGCCACGGCAGGAATGTCGAGGCCCGCATCGAGCAGCTTGCGCAGGTGAAACGGCGTCGTCACCAGCAGCCGCGGCTCGGGCATTTCCTCCAGCGCCTGGCAGATGTCCGACGGAAAAAAAGGAACGCGCGGACTCAGGCGCCCGCCGCCGAAGATCGGCAGCAGGATCGTCGATTCGAGCCCGTACATGTGCTGCGAGGGAACCGTGCCGACGACCGAACACGGACCGCCGGTCGCACTCCACACGATGGACGCTTCCGCCCGCGCATTCTGCACCAGGCGGCCGAACGTCTTGTGGTGCGGTCGCGGCCTGCCCGTCGAGCCCGACGTGAACACCGTCACGACCGCGCGGTCGGCGCGAATCGTCGGGGTCTGCGGCGCGGCACGGGGTGTTTCGGATGCATGGTCCGGTACGGTGATACAGGGAGCGCTCGTGGTCTGAGGGTCCGGCTGATCGCCCAGGCAGATGACTCCAGGAAGCTCGGCGCACAGGCCGGCGATGCTCTCAGGAGCCGTCGAGCCGGGCAGGGCGGTGCAGACGTCCCGGCAGATCGCTGCCAGCAGCGCCACCGCGAACCGGTAGCGGTCCCGGCAGACATTGAGCGCGTGCGCGGTCTGCGGCAGGCGGCCGGCCAGCGCCAGCACGTCGGCCAGGAACGCGTCGCGCCCGACCGGGCTCCCGTTGCGGCAGGCCAGAGCGCAATCGGCGACGCCGTCGGGCAGCAGCGGCAGGCGATCCACGTTGCTCAGCGAAGCTTTTGAGCTTTGGAGTAATCGAGGTAGGTCCGGATGATCTTCTCGATTCCCAGGTGAGCGTGCTCGGGCATCGCGTACAGCCGGACCAGGTATTCGCCGCCGAACATGGCCCCGAGCAGCACCGGAGTCAGCAGGGCGGCGAACGCGAACCAGGCTTCGATCGGGCCAAGGGTGAACAGCAGCACCGAGACCAGCGCGCACAGGCCGAAAAAAACGGTCCATGCGAGCGTGACCTTCCAGGTATAGCGCATCAGAGCGGCGTCCACTGTGCCCCCCTGCATCGCCGAGGCCATGCGCGAACACAGGGCCCGCGCGGGGTCGGCGCCCAGGGTGGCACCGAACGTGACCGCGAGTGCACCCATCGCGCCGGCATGTTGTACGAGGTAGATCCATTGCGCGTGGCCGCGCAGCCGGTCGAAGGTCAACGCGACCCCGATGGCACCCGCGCCACACAGCGAGAACGCGAGCAGGCGTGCACGGGAATTCCAGGCGGCCGCCACCCCGGCCGCCGCGAACGGCAGGATCCCGAGCAGCGTCGCCGGGAGCGAAGGAGGTTGCGACGCGGCTATAAAATAGCTCAGTCCAAGATACACTGCCCCCGCCGTCAAGACGATTGCCAGATGCAACGTCCGTCTGTTTGTGATCACGGCGCCTCGCTCGAGCCGTCAAGGCGAAAGCAGCTCTTCTGCGGGCGGCATTGTACTGGCGCCCCGCGGAGGCGGCAAAGCCGCCGCCGGGTTCGATTGAGCGCGCGGCGCGATCGGGAGAATCGTTGAAACCAGTGCGCCCCGCCGCAACGATGGCCGGCTTCGACAAGACGGCGCTTCAGGGCGTGGTCGACACTTCCGACTGGCGGCGGCTCGGTTGGACGATCATGACGCACTTCTGGTTCAAGTGCTTCGGAACGCTCGGATTCCTGGCGTCTTTCTTCGCGGCATACTTTTATCTGCTCAATCACCCGGCCTACCCCGTGCATGTGATCCCGGTCACTCTCGTGGATCGGCTGATCGGATTCGAGCCGCTCGCTCTACCCGTGTATTTCTCGGCCTGGGTCTATGTCACGCTGCCGCAGATGCTGGTGCCGACTCGCCGCGAGGTGATCGTTTCCGGCGCGTGGATGGGCGCGCTGTGCCTGACCGGCCTGGCGATCTTCCGCTTCTGGCCCAACGCGGTGCCGCCATCCGACATTCGCTGGGAGTTGTATCCGGGCATGGGGTTTCTGAAGGGAGTGGACGCCACAGGCAATGCCTGTCCGTCGCTGCACGTGGCCGCCTCGGTGTACGCGGCGTTCCGTTTGAACTGGCTGCTGCCGAGCCTGCGTCTGTCGCGCGCCCGCTGGGCCAACGGGATCTGGTGCGTGGCCATCGCCTACTCGACCATGGCCACCAAGCAGCACATGGCGCTCGACGTGGTGGCGGGCGCCGCACTGGGCTCGGTGTTCGCGCTCCTTTCGAGGCTGGAAATGCGCCGGCCGCCCGGTGCCTGATTGACCGGGTCGAACGGCGCACCAAGGCGATCGCGCGTGCGGGCGCTGGTCGCCGCGGTCGCGCTCGCGAGCCTGTCGGCCGCGAAGGCCCAGGATGCACCGCTGTGGGAATTCGGCATCGGACCGGCGGTGTTGCGCCTTCCGTACTACCGCGGGTCGGACCAGTACCGCAACCTGGTGCTGCCCGCGGTGTACTTCATCTATCGCGGCGAATTCCTTCGTGCCTCCGAGCGCGAGGGCGTGCAAGGCATCCTGTTTGAATCGACCAATCTGAAGCTCAACATCAGCGCCGGCGCCTCGCTGCCCGTGCCGAGCAGCCATTCCGATACGCGCTCCGGCATGCCCGATCTGAAGCCGGAGGTCGAGCTCGGACCGGCGCTCGATTGGACGCTGTGGCGCGGGCAGAACCGGGGAACCCGGCTGATGGCGTCGTTCCCGGTGCGGGCTGCGATCAGCATCGAGTGGCCGCCCCGGTTACTGGGCTGGATCACGAACCCGCATCTGAACCTGGACGTGACCGACCCGGTGCGCGCTCCGGGCTGGAACCTGGGACTGCAGGTCGGTCCCCTGCTCGCGACCCGCCACCTGAACGAGTACTACTATTCGGTCGCTCCGGCGTTCGCAACTCCGACGCGGCCTGCGTATTCCGCGAACGGCGGCTATGCCGGCATGCAATTCACCACCGCGCTGTCCCGGCGCTTCCGGCGTTTCTGGGTCGGCGCGTTCGGCCGCTATGACTCGATCGAAGGCGCGGTGTTCGAAGGCAGCCCGCTGATTCGCAGCGGTCACTCGATCTACGGCGGTATCGGGCTTTCGGTGATGATCGACGAGTCCTCGGTCCGGGTGCCGCTCAGGGACGAGGATTACTAGCTCCCTGCTCGCAACGGCACAGCGTCCGGTGAATGTCGATCAATCGTTGAAGATGCCGCGGGCGGCGGGCTCGGCCACGCACCTGGTGCTGATGCCCAGCTTCAACCCGGGCCCTGGCGTCGTCGCAACCGTGCGTGACGCGCGGGCCGCCTGGTGTCCGGTCTGGGTGGTCGTCGACGGCAGCGACGACGGCTCGGCCGAGCAATTGCTGGCACTGGCGCAGCGCGATGCGGGTTTGCGCATCATCGTCCTGGACCGCAACCGCGGCAAGGGAGCGGCGGTGCTGCACGGGGCGCGCCTGGCGTCGCAGCAGGGGTACACGCACGTACTGACGATGGACTCGGACGGCCAGCATCCGGCGCAGAGCATCGGCGAGTTCATGGCGCAATCGGCCGCCCGGCCTGATTGCCTGATCCTGGGTGTACCGCAGTTCGACGCCGACGCGCCGCCGTTGCGCGTACGCGGGCGCCGCATATCCAACTGGTGGGCCGATCTTGAAACGCTGAAAATGGGCATCGGCGACTCGCTGTTCGGGTTCCGCGTCTACCCGATCGGACCGCTGCTGGCCATCGCGCAACGTCACCGCTGGATGCGGCGCTTCGACTTCGACCCCGAGGCCGCTGTTCGCCTGTGCTGGGCCGGCGTGCGGCCGGTGAATGTGCCCGCGCCGGTGCGCTACCCGAGCCGCGAATGCGGCGGCGTTTCGCACTTTCGATACGTGCGGGACAACGTCCTGCTGACCTGGATGCACGTGCGCCTGATGGTCGAATTCACTGTGCGTCTGCCGTGGCTGCTGGGTCGGCGCCGGATGGTCGATCCAGCGCGTTGAACGCGTCCAGCACGACGATTGCTCGACCGGTCAGCAGGTCGCGCACCGGCGAGCGCACCGTGAACTCGTACATCGCGACCCGCAGGTCGCCGGTCAGCAGGGATGCCTCGATCAGCAGCACGGTCGGGTCCTGATCCAGCCGGCGCGCCAGGAAGGTGACCTCGCGCACGCTGGCCAGCAGCCCGGCGCGAGGCCGGTCGGGTTGGCCGCCGCGACCCTCGCCCTGCAGGGCCCCGTGCAGCGCCATGGCTTGCGCTGCATATTCGATGCCGCAGGCGATGTGCAGGCCCAGATTGTCCCGCAGCGGGTTGTCGGCGCGCAGGTGGCTCGAGGTGCGGGCCAGCAGGCAGCGCTCGTCCCAGTGCGTCACTTCGTCGATCAGCACCATCGTCCCGCCGTGCGGAATGATGCGGGCGATCTGCTGCCGGTCCAGCATGCTCATGCGGACTCGATGTCGACCGCGAGCCGCAGGTCGTCGAGATAGTCCAGTCGGATCGTGCCGCTTTGCCCGCGCGCGACGCGATCGAGCAGCGCGAGGCCCCGGGCCGGCGGCGAGCTGCAGCGTATCGCCTCCAGGCTGGCCAGCGCCATGCGGTCGGCCGCCTCGTCGGTCACACCGACCCGAAGGCGGGCCAGGCGGCTGGGCCCCGGGTCGGCGCTCAGCGCCAGCGCCACGCCCAGGGACGAACCGATCGGTCTTTTGCGGTGCAGCGGCTCCGGGTAGGGTGCGTCGAAGACGGTCACCAGGATGTCGCGCGTCCCGGTCGACAGGGCGGCGCGGGCCTCCAGCAGCGCCGCCGAAAAGCTGCCGTCGTAAGTGGTCAGCGTCGTCGATGGCGCCATCGCGCCCGTCGCAATGGCCCAGTACCCGGCCGCCGCGTTGGTCACCGAATTGTGAAAGCGCGTCGGAGACAGCAGCTGATCGCCGGGGTGTTCCGATGCCAGCGCCGTGCAGATCGCATGGCAGTTTTCGCCGTCCGCGCTGGAGGTCGCGAACACGGTCGGCAAAATGGTCACGTCCAGTTGCGCGGCTGCCGCCGCCTCGAACCCGGCGCCCATCGCAAGATTCACGACCTTGCTGGCGCGGCGCCGCTCCGCCGCGGGCAGCCTCGAACACAAGGGAATGGACGCAGCCTGAGCCGGCAGCGCGGCCTCGCCGCGCAGGATGGCTCGCGCCGCTGGCCACGTATTCAGGTGAGAACCGCAAACGCCGATTCCCCGCAGCCAGATGGATCTGCGGTCCAGATCGTTCATCAGAGCTCTGCCGCGCCGATCAACAAGGCGCAGTTGGTGCCGCCGAATCCGAACGAATTACTCAGCACGCGACGCACGCGACCCGATTGCGGGGCTCGCAGAAAGTTGCATCGCAGCGCCGGGTCCTGCCGTCTGGTCGTGATGCCGCCCGGAAGGATGCCCGTTTGAATGGCCAGTGCGCTGATGATCAGTTCAACCGCGCCCGCCGCGCCCAGAGCGTGGCCGGTGGCCCCCTTGGTCGAACTGCAGGGAACGCCTGTGCCCAGCAAGCCGGTGACGGCCTTGTCTTCGGCGGGATCGTTGGTGCGGGTGCCCGTGCCGTGCAGGTTCACATAGTCGACGTCCCGCGCCGAAAGTCCGGCCGATGCGAGCGCCGATTCGATCGCGAGGCGAGCGCCCAGGCCCTCGGGGTGTGGAGTCGACATGTGGTAGGCGTCGCTCGACTCGCCGGCGCCGAGCAGGGCGACGTCGTCGGGCGAAGCCGCGCCGGTCGCGCGCTCCAGCAGCGCGAAGGCTCCGGCCTCCCCCAGGGACAGCCCGGTGCGATCGGCGTCGAAAGGCTGGCACGGCGTGAGCGCGAGCAGCTCGAGGGATCGGAAGCCGAACAGCGTGGTGCCGCACAAGGTGTCGACGCCGCCCACCACGGCGGCATCGATGATGCCCGAGGCGATCATGCGCGCCGCGGCGGGAAACACCTTGGCGCTCGACGAGCAGGCGGTCGAGATCACCGTGGCCGGACCCTTCAGCCCCAGCACGCTGCGCACGAAGTCTGCCACCGCGAAACCGGTGTGCCCCTGGCGATATCGAAAGTCGGTCGGCAGCGCTCCGTCGGCGTCGCGGCGGGTGAACGCGTCTTCGGTCTCTCGGATTCCGGATGTCGTGGTGCCGATCAGGACGCCGATCCGGTGCGCGCCGTAGCGGGCCGCCGCTCGCGCCGCACAGACGGCGAAGTCATCCTGGTGCAGCGCCAGGTAGGCGAGCCGGTTGTTGCGGCTGTCCCAGTCGGCCCAGGCCAGCGGAAGGCGCATGTCCGAAAGCGCCGGCACCCGCCCGACACAGGTCTGGAAGCCGGAATCGTCGACCCGCCACTGGGTCAGGCCCGAACGGCCGCCGGTAAGCGCCTGGCGTGTCGCCTCCAGTCCGCTTCCGAGACAGCTTGTCAGGGTGAATCGCGAAAGCGTCAGCGGATACACACGCAGGCGACAAATTCGATGCGTCCGCGCGCACTATACCGTTCCGAAGCGCACGCTTGCCGCCGGATCGCTTCCTTCGGAAATCTTCAGCACAAAGGCATTCGCCCCACGTCGGGTCAAGGTCAGGTCCAGGCAGGCGCCGGGCCGTACCGCGGCACGGAATTTGGCGCTTTCCACGCGGCCCCAGGCAAACGACGCTCCAGCGGCCGCCTCGAGCGCCTGTATGGCCTGGGCCAGCAGCCAGGCGCCCGGAACGACCGGGTCGCCTGGAAAGTGGCCGGCAAACATCGGATGAGTCGTCGGGACCCGAAGCTGGACCCGCAGCGGCCATCCGTTCATTTGGTGCGGTGCGCCGCGATGTAGCCGGCCAGGGATCCCAGCGAACGGAAGATCTCGGCATTGTTGCCGTCATCAGCCCGAAGCTGCAGCCCGTAGCGCTTGGACACGACCAGGGCGATTTCGAGGATGTCGATGGAGTCCAGTCCCAGGCCCTCCCCGTACAGGGGCGTGTCGGCACCCGCATTGGGCGGCACATCTTCCAGGTTCAGGGATGAAACGATCAGCTCGCGCAGCTCGCCGACCAGCAGCGAATCCGGCCCCGAGCCGGATGCGACGCCGGCTGCTTCCGAGTGACGAGGGGGCGGGTGGCTGGGCATGGAAATGTTCCAGGTTGGGTCGATCTTAGAACATGCCGCCGTGAATCGCGATGACCTGGCCCGTGATGTAGGACGCCTGCTCCGAGGCGAGGAACCCGACCAGGTCGGCAACCTCCCGTGCGGTGCCGGCGCGCTTCATCGGAACCAGCGACTCGATGGTTGCGCGGTCGAACACGCCGCGGGTCATCGGCGTGTCGATGATGCCCGGGGCCACGGCATTGACAGTGATGCCGCGGCTGGCCAGCTCCATGGCCAGGGACCGGGTGGCCGCGTTGAGGGCACCCTTGGCAGCCGAGTAGTTGACCTGCCCGCGATGACCCACGAGCGCACTGATCGAGGAGATGTTGATGATCCGCCCCCAGCGCTCGCGCACCATCGGCAGCGTCAGCGGCTGGGTCACATGGAAGAAACCGTGCACCGAGACGTCGATCACCCGGCGCCATTGCTCGGGGCGCATGCCCGGGAACACGGCGTCGTCGTGTACACCGGCGTTGTTGACGATGATGTGGACCGCACCGCTCAGCAACAGCGTTTCGATGGCATCGTGCGTCTGCTCCAAATCGGTGATGTCGAAGCAGACGGCCTCGGCCGCGCCGCCGGCGGCGGTGATTTCTCCGACCACCTGCTGCGCCGACTCGCGATTCGTGTTCGAATGCACCAGCACATGGTGCCCGTCCGAGGCCAGGCGCCGGCAGATCGCGCCGCCGATGCCGCCACTGCCGCCGGTGACGAGTGCGCGCTTCACTGGCTCAGCCGGCCGCCGCCCAGCGCCTGGTACAGGGCCGCCGTGTCGGTGTAGCGTGCGGCCTGCGCCTGCACGCGAGAGATGCGCGTCTGCTGGTAGGCCTGCTGGGCGGTGAGCAGCGCCAGCACGTTGACGGCGCCGGCGTCGAGCTGGCGGCGTGTCAGGTCCAGCGTCTTGCGAGCGGCGGCCTCCGACTTCAACGAGGCTGCGAGCGCATCGGCGTCGCCCTGCAGCGCGTACAGGCTGTCGGCGACGTTCTGAAAAGCGGTCAGCACGACGCTGCGATATTGCGCGGTCACCTGGTCCAGCGCCGCTTCGGCCGCGCGCTGCCGGTGCCGCAACGTGCCGAAGTCGAACACCGTCTCGGTCACGCTGCCCGTGATCGCCCAGAATCGGTTGCCGTCGGCGAACATCTGCGAAAACCGGGTCGCGGCGCCGCCGTAGTTCGCGGAGATCGAGAACTGCGGCAGGCGGTTGGCCACCGCGACACCGACTTCGGCGCTGGCCGAGTGCACCAGGGCCTCGGCGGCCCGCACATCGGGACGGTGCTCGACCAGGTTCGATGGCACGCTCACCGGCAGCTCCTCGGGCAGCTTCAGCGACTCCAGATCGATCTGCGCGGGCCGGCCCTGTGCCGGCACCTCGCCCGTGAGCACCGCCAGCAGATCGCGCGTCTGCTCGAGCTGCTTTCTGAGCGGCGGCAGCGCCTGCTCGCCCTGCGCGAGCGCGGATTCCTGGGTGGCCACGTCCAGCGCCGAAGCGTAGCCCACGCGCGCCTGCTCGCGCAGCAGGTCCAGGGAGCGTTTCTCGGCCCGGATGATGTCGTCGGTGGCCTCGATCTGAGCCTGCAGCGCGGCCTGCTGGATCGCGGCGGCCACCACGTTGGAGGCCAGCGTCAGGTAGGCCGCCTCGAGCTGGAAGCGCTGGGCCTCCTCCAGCGCCGCCAGCGATTCGACCGCCCGCCGGTTCAGGCCGAACACGTCGGGGACGAACCCCACGCTGACCTGGGCCGTGTGCAGCGTGTACACCGGCGCGCCCGAGCTCAGCGTGGGCGCGATCGTGCCGACGGCGTTGCCGGCGCGGCTGGGCGAATAACTTGCCTGCAGGACAGGAAGGTAGGCGCCGAACTGCGCCGCGGTGGATTCGTGCGCCTGGCGCAGCGAGGCCCGGGCCGCATCGACGGTGGGATTGTGCTCGAAGGCGTGCTCGACCAGTTCATCGATCGGCGGCGATCCGAATCCGCTCCACCAGCGCGCCGGCACCTCGGCGGCCTGCGTGAACGTCTGCGCCGCGCCGCCGGCGGCCGGCGCAGCCGTGGTGCCGGTCAACGGCTCGCGCACGTAAGCGTGGACATCGGGCCGGGGCAGGCGTTGAAAGTCGGGTCCGACCGTGCAGGCAGTGCAGATCAGCGCCGCCAGCGCGCACGCGTGCCACTTTCCCCTCTCAGCGATCGTCACGGCTCATCCTCGGTCTCCACTGGACGCGCGCGGGCGCCGCCGCGATGCGCCGACCAGTTCAGCATCATCACCTGCAGCGCGGGCGCCACGATCAGCAGCATGATCGGCCCGAGCAGCATGCCGCCGACCACGACCGTGGCCAGCGGCCGCTGCACCTGGCTGCCGATGCCGGTGGCAAGGGCGGCGGGCAGCAGGCCGATGCAGGCCGACAGCGCCATCATCAACATCGGACGCATCTGTTGCTCGGCCGCGTGGCGCATGGCCTCCAGCGGCTCCTTGCCTTCAGCGACCAGATGATTGAAATAGGTCAGGATCAGGATGCCGTTCATCACCGATACACCGAACAGTGACACGAAGCCGATCGCCGCTGAAATGCTCAGGTCCAGCCCGGAAACGTACAGCGCGATCAGCCCGCCGGCCGCCGAGAACGGAATGCCCGCCAGCGTCAGGAGGCTGTCGCGCAGCGAGTTGAACAGCATATACAGCAGCAGCAGGATCGCACCGATGGCGATCGGTGCCACGATGGCCAGGCGCCGCTGCGCCTGACGAAGCTCTTCGAATTCTCCGGCCCATACGATCCGGTAGCCCTGCGGCAGTTTCACGTTGGCGCCAATGCGCGCTTCGGCATCCGCCACCGTACTGCCCAGGTCGCGGCCGCGTACGCTGAATTTCACCGGGATGTAGCGTTCGTTGCTCTCGTGGTAGATGTAGGATGCGCCGGTGTCCAGCCCGATCGACGCCAGCTCCCGCAGCGGAATGTACGCGTTCGCCCCACCGGGCGCGGCATAGCCGACCATGATGTTGCCCACCGCCTCCGGGCTCGAGCGGTAGCGCGACGCCAGGCGCACCGTCAACGCGAACTGGCGCTCGCCCTCGAGCACGGTGGTGGCCTGCGTGCCGCCAGCGGCCGCTTGCACGACGGTGTTCACGTCGCCGGTATTCAACCCGTAGCGGGCCGCCCTGCGGCGATCGACCGTGACGTTCAGGTTCGGCTGGCCCAGCACGCGGAACACGCCCAGATCCTCGACCCCCCTGACCTGCCTCATCTGATGCAGCACCTGGTCGGCCAGTTTCTCCAGCACCTGCAGATCCGCTCCGACGATTTTGACCGAGTTCGCGCCCTTCACACCCGACAACCCCTCCTCGATGTTGTCCTGGATGTATTGCGAGAAGTTGAATTCCACCCCCGGAAATTCGGCGCGGAACTGCCTCTGCAGCTCATCGACCAGCTGGTCCTTCGAGTACCCGCGCGGCCATTCGTGAGGCGGCTTCAGCGGCACGAAGAATTCGGCGTTGTAGAACCCCGCCGCATCGGAGCCGTCGTCCGGCCGGCCGTGCTGCGACACGACCGTAATCACCTCGGGATGGCTCTTCAGGATCGACCGCATCCGGCTCACCTTGTCCATGCCGGCCTCCAGCGAGATCGTCGGCGGCATCGTCGCGCGGATCCACAGGTTGCCCTCCTCCAGCGCCGGCAGGAATTCGGTGCCGATGCGCGACAGCAGCAGCACAGCGACCGCCAGGAACGCGAGTCCGCCCCCGAGCGTGGCCGCGCGGTGCGCCAGAGCCCAGCGCAACACCGGCGAGTACAGCCGGCGGATGCCGGCGACGATCCAGGTTTCGGTCATCCTCACGCGGCGCGGCAACAACACCGACGCCAGCACCGGCGTCATCGTGAAGGTGGCCAGCAGCGCCCCGGTCAGCGCGTACGCGTAGGTGCGCGCCATCGGATTGAAGATCTGGCCCTCTACGCCCTGCATCGTGAACAGGGGAATGAACGCCGCCACCATGATCGCCGACGAGAACAGCACCGCACGGTCGACCTGCAGCGCACTGATGAAGATCATCCGCAGGCGGTCGGTCCAGGTGCGCCGGGACTCGGCCGGCAGTTGCGGGTCCTGCCAGCGGCGCGAGAACTCGGCCAGCAGCGACAACCGCTGCTCGCGGGGTCTCTGCAGGTTGTGGAAGACATTCTCGACCAGAATCACCGCCGAGTCGACGATGATGCCGAAATCGATCGCCCCGAGCGACAGCAGATTGGCCGAATCCCCCGACAGCACCAGCACGATCACGCTGAACAGCAGCGCAAAGGGTATGTTGGCACTGACGATCAGCGCGCTGGCCAGATCACCCAGAAAGACCCACTGGATCAGGAACACCAGCAGGCAGCCGATCACGAGGTTGTGCAGCACGGTGCGCGTGGTGACGTTGACCAGGGTCGAGCGGTCGTAGAACGGCACCATCCGGACGCCGGCGGGCAGCGTGCCGTCGTGGTTGATCCGCTCGACCTCCGCCTTGACGCGGGCGATGACCTCATTGGTCTGCAACGTCCGGTTCATCACGACGATCGCGGTGACGACGTCGTCCTGGTCGTCGCGGCCGGCCTTGCCAAGACGCGGCAGGTAGCCGACTCGGACCGTAGCCACGTCGCGCACGCGCACCGGGGCCGCGTTCGACTGCGCCAGGACGATCTCGCCGATGTCGGTCGTGTCGCGGATCAGCCCCACGCCACGAACGTTGACCGACTGCTGGCCCATGTTGATCGTGCGGCCGCCCACGTTGATATTGGCGTTACCCAGCGCGCCGATCAACTGCGGCAGCGTGATTCCGTAGCCTTGCAGCCGGACCATGTCGGCCTCGACCTCGTACTCCTTGGTGGTCCCGCCCCAGGTCACGACCTGCACGACGCCGGGAACCGTCAGCAGCCTGCGGGTGACGACCCAGTCCTGCACCGCGCGAAGGTCCGTGAGCCCGAAGCGGGGCGGACCGACCAGCTGATAGCGGAAGATCTCGCCGACCAGGCTCGAGGCCTGGATCTGGGCCGACACGCCATTGGGCAGGCTGACGTTCTGCTGCAGGCTCAGCGCGGCCTGCGTGTAGGCGAAGTAGTAGTCGACCCCGTATCTGAAGGTCACGCGAACGAACGACAGTCCGTACGAGGAAGTCGAGCGGATGTTCTCGACGCCGGGCGTCGTAGCCAGCCCGACTTCCATCGGTCGCGTGTAATAGCGTTCCATTTCCTCGGCCGACAACCCCGGCGCCTGAGCCGTGATCTCCAGGATCACGGGCGCCGGATTCGGGTAGGCCTCGATGTTCAGCCGGGCGAACGCGGCCAGCCCGGCGACCAGGAAGGCCAGCACGGCCAGCAGGACCGCCGGACGCCGCGTGAGCACGATCGCCAGGATGCCTCTAAGCACGTTGCGGCCTCTGCCTGGGTGTGAGCCGCGCGCGTGAGCAGGCGCCGCGCGGCCGGTTATCGGGTTTGCAGCGCGAGCTCGTTGGCCAGAAACAGGGCGCCATCCGCGGCGATGCGCTCGCCCGCAGCGACTCCGTCGAGAATCTGGTCCAGCCCGTCCTGTTGCATGCCGAGCTTCACCGTGCGGCGCACGAACCGATGTGCAACGCCCGTAACGAACACTTCCATCGTGCCGTCGCCCTCGCGCACCACGGCAGCCAGCGGAACGGCGGGCGAACGCACCGGCGAGCCGGTGCGAATCACGAACGTGCCGAGCATTTGCGGCCGCAGCTCATTACGCGGATCGCTGATTTCGGAGCGAACCGTGACCCGGTGTGTATTCGGGTCCACTGACGCGCCGATATTGCCGACACGCCCCTGGAACACGCGGCCGGGGAAGGCCGTCAAAGAGGCCTGCACCGGCTGCCCCAGGCGAACCCGGGGCAGCTCGTCCTCGGCGACGTTGGCGATCATCCACATCGTGGAGAGGTCCGCCACGGTGAACGGGGCCGATCCGCCGCCAGGCTGCACCAGCAGTCCCGTGACCGCATTGCGCGCCGTCACGCGTCCATGGATCGGACTGCGGATCCGCAGCTCGGCCGCCGTGGTGCGGGTTTCGACGATCCGATCGATCTCGGCGTCGGTCTTGCCGAAGATGCGCACGGCTGCGCGCGCGGCTTCCAGGTTGGCCTGCGCCGTCTGCTGGTCGGCGGTCGCCTGATCGAGGTCCTTTTGCGCGATGCTCTGCGATTCGAGCATCGCGCGCGCGCGTTCCAGGGCGCGCGTGGTCAGCTGCTGAACGCCGGCGGCGGCGATCAGGTTCGACTCGGCCGTTACCAGGTCGGCACTGTCGATCGTGAACAGCACATCGCCCTGTTTGACGTCGTCGCCCGCCCGGGCGATCACGCGGGAGATCCGGCCCGGCCACGGTGAAAACACCGGCACACTGCGATCTGCGTTGAAGTCGACCAGGCCCTCCGTTTCGTGCTGCTCGACGAAATCGTGTTCGGCGACCGCAGCCACCTTGATCGCTCTGGTTTGCTCATCGGTCAGCGTCACGCCATCGGCGTCGACCGGGCTGGCCGCAGCTGCCGCCTCGGCGGCCTGGACCGGGCCGGCGCGCCCAGCCGTGATCTGGCCGGCATAGAAGGCGAACGCGGCGGTGGCCGCGATCACCGTCGTCATCGCACCATAGCTCACGAAATTTCTGCGCAGCCGCATACGCACCCTGACCACCTCGGGGTCGCTCAATTTAAGCCAGGGCGGTTTGCGGCTTGCTGTCTGGAGCATTACAGATTGGAAAGGTTGATCAGCCACCCTTGGTCAAGTTCGGCACCTCTCCTAGACTGGGCGCCAGAGCCTTCGACGCGAAAAGCCCGATAGTGA
>Ga0210409_10000574_pt1 | contig 57322 bp, 59 predicted proteins | sample IncBWH17MmetaG_FD_161649 | JGI IMG/M metagenome (GOLD analysis project Ga0210409, IMG submission 161649) | Forest soil microbial communities from Barre Woods Harvard Forest LTER site, Petersham, Massachusetts, United States - Inc-BW-H-17-M | ecosystem: Environmental > Terrestrial > Soil >... | reverse complement strand
CCCGTTGATGTTGTACAAGGTGGAAAAGTGCAGCACGCGGTTGTATTTCGGATAAGGCGTCGCATTGGTTCGGTTGTTTCCATAAGCTCCGATGATCGCCGCCTGGAGCGCTGGAGTGTTCACTGCTCCACTTGCATCTCCCGCGCTCGCTCCCCACCATTCCGGATAGACATGAATAAGGGATTGCCCTCCTTCGTCGCTCTTGTCCCCAGAAGCAAGCCTTACGGTCCCGTGTCCCGCGGCCGCATTGCAGAAAATCTTCGACATCGGAGCTGTGAAATATCCAGTAATGGTCGTTGTCGTTTCGTCAGCGGGAGCCAGACATGCACCGTGGGAAAATTGCAGGCTTACGTTCGCCGGAATCGTGCAGTTCGTGGCTATCGTGTACGTCACAGGATAGAGGACCAACGTGATGCTTTGCGTACCCCAATTCGGGCAAGTTGTCCATGTCTGATTCGCCGAATAATCCGCCCAGACAATTCCACTGCGACGCCCCAACAATGTGATCGCATTGTTGATTTGAACATCAGCCGTTGATCCGGTTTGCGAACTCGCTTTAAAAATCAGACTTTCGCCTGGGCGGCCTTCAGCGGAGCCTTGTGTAGCGACGCTCTCAGCCCCGACGACGGCTACTCCTCTAGCAGAAGCGGCATAGCCAGACAGATGCGCCGGTGGGCGGATGATAAACGCAATCAGGCAAGAAATCTCGTTGGCTTACATGTTCTCGCGTGTGAGTGAAGGCGGGTCAACTTAGCGGCAGGTCAGGCCGGTTTTTCGCATCAGGCTGATGCTTTCGTCGAACACTGTTTTCTATACCACGCATAAGTGTCCGAAATGCCTTGCTCCAGGGAAATCTGGGCACGCCAGCCGAGCGCATGAATTCGCGAAACGTCCAACAACTTTCGCGGTGTTCCATCGGGACGCGAAGGGTCGAAGACGATGCGACCGTTATAGCCAGCGATGCGACTCACAAGCGCGGCAAGCTCCGCGATCGTTAGATCCTCGCCAAGGCCAACATTCAGCACATCGGGACGATCGTAATTCTCCATCAGAAAACAGGCGGCGTTGGCCAGATCATCGACATGAAGAAACTCCCGGCGTGGTGTCCCGGTTCCCCAGAGGGTAACTGTGGACGCGCCCGAAATCTTAGCCTCATGAAAGCGGCGAATCATCGCGGGAAGGACGTGTGATGATTCCAGATTAAAATTATCGCCTGGGCCGTAGAGGTTCGTCGGCATGAGACTGATCGTCGAGAATCCATACTGGGCGTGATACGTGGCGGCCAGTTTGAGTCCGGCGATCTTCGCGATCGCGTACGCTTCGTTTGTCGCTTCCAGGGGGCCGGTCAATAAATACTCTTCTTTGATCGGCTGCGGGGCCAACTTCGGATAAATGCAGGATGAACCGAGAGACAAGAGCTTCTTGGTACCATGCCTCCAGGCAGCGTGAATGACATTGTTTTGAATCGCGAGATTGTCGTGCAAAAACTCGGCTGGGCGCTTCGAGTTTTCCAGAATCCCTCCAACTTTCCCTGCGGCCAAGAAAACAAACTCGGGCCGATTTTCTCGGAAAAAGCGTTCCACCGCTTCCTGTTCACATAGATCGAGCTCGGAATGGCTCCGAACCAGCACAGTGCGGCAACCCAACGCTTCGAGTCGACGGGCGATCGCAGATCCGACCAGCCCGCGATGGCCGGCGACAAACACGCTAGAGGCCTGCGATAATGACAGATGCTCAGCCATGGACCCTGCCTCGGGGATTGATCTGGTGCCCCGCCTGCAAGAGAGTCTGCTCCTGACGCGCCAATTCCACGTCGCTCTCGACCATTGAACGGACCAATTCTTCGAAACTGATTTCGGGCTTCCATCCGAGTGTTTGCCGGGCCTTCGTTGCATCTCCTTGGAGAAAGTCGACCTCGGTCGGTCGAAGATAACGGGGATCTGTTTCGACGTAACTTTTCCACTTGATCCCGGCAAAGCTGGCCGCGAGGTCCAAGAACTCTCGGACCGAGTGACTTTCGCCCGTGGCAACGACGTAATCATCGGGTGAGCCCTGCTGCAGCATCAGCCACATGGCGCGAACGTAGTCTGCTGCATGGCCCCAATCCCGGCGCGCATCCAGATTCCCGAGGAACAGCTTCTCTTGCAGACCGAACTTGATGCGACCCAGTGCGCGTGTGATCTTGCGAGTCACGAATGTTTCTCCTCGTCGAGGAGATTCGTGATTGAAAAGAATTCCGTTACAGATGAAAAGGTTGTTCGCCTCCCGCTGGTTCACGGAGTACCAGTGAGCTGCCACTTTACTCACGGCATATGGGCTGCGTGGGTAGAAGGGAGTCTTTTCGTTCTGCGGTGGCGGAGATGCCCCGAACATTTCTGAAGAGCCGGCTTGGTAAAAACGTGGTTCTCGTCCCGTCTCTCGCGTGAAATCGCGGAATGCTTCCAGCAGCCGCAGCGCACCCGTCGCAACGATGTCCGCCGTATACTCCGCTTGATCAAAGCTCACCCTCACATGGGATTGTGCACCCAGGTTGTAGATCTCTTCCGGCTGGATCTGGTTGATCAGACGAGTCAGGCTAGTAGCATTCGCCAAGTCTCCGTAGTGAAGACGAAGGGCACACTTCTGCTCGTGAGGATCCGAATAGATGTGATCGAGGCGATCTGTATTAAAGGTCGAGGTCCGGCGGATAATGCCATGAACTTCGTACCCTTTGGCAAGTAAGAACTCGGCAAGGTAGGAGCCATCCTGACCGGTGATGCCGGAGATGAACGCCTTTGGAGACTTTTTGTTTGAGGCTGTGATCAGACGAATCGTCCCTACGCTACAGGTTTCCGCTTTTTCAGTTCGCGTCGTAACTCGATCTGGCGCGCGGAGCGCCCGAAAGCTGCGAGCTATCTCAGAATATCGTCAAACCCTTGACTCCGCTACACACGTGTAAGTGTTCGATCGCAAAACCTCTTCAAGTCCGAGAATCGACAAAATCCGTTTTGCACCGATTAGCCGATCATAGTACTTCTCAAACGCACACCGAGCTCGTGCGCCCGCATCGTAAACGAGAGAACGATTCTGTTCCAGCGTTTGGAGAACCCGCACTATCCCGGCGACGTCGCCTGGCTCGGCGATGGTGTGCGTTTCGCGAGCCAAGCCCAAGGGTACCAGAATAATGCACAATGAGCGGCCCGTCGACGAAAGGACCGGGAACAATCTCATCGCCATCAGCCCAGTTCTCAGCCACAGCAATCTTATCCTCAGATATGCCCCGCGCCATCAGTCTCGCCTTCATATCCTCGCCGAGTGCAATGATGCCATCAGCCTCTTTCGTGAGAAATCCGCGAGCAAGCCAACGAGTCTAGTCACAAATGACTTTGCTTTAGAACATTCAGATCCACCGCGATATCCGGATAAACGTCCATCTCCCAAATAAAATGACGCGCGCCACGCAACATCTTAAGGAGAGTACCGACCAACGAAATCAGCGGCGGGGTTGTTAGGGTGACTATCAAATCACATCTAGGCTCGCGGATGCCTAATCGCGGCGCCAACAACCCTGCCGATTTTTCCTCTGCTGAATGCGGCGGCCTCGCACCGCACAATCTTCGTGAGTGGTGGCGAGCCGGCATCCGAAGTGCCGTAAGCCGAGTTCCCACACAGCACCGTTACCGCCTCGAAACGCCGAATCAGTTCCAATAAAGCTCATTCACGTCACTTTCTACCGTTTGTCGTCTCCCGGTGCCGTCCCCATTTGTTACGGCAGGAATCCGCTCTCGCTGCTCCGGCTTTATCTTGTATGCCATCACCATAAACGGGGACGGATAGTTGGTTTCGAAATAGTCTTTCACTCTCTCGGCGAGGATCGACGGACAGAAGGGCCGAAAGGGTTCGCGATATTTGATACGACTGTTTAGAATGGTCTTCATGTCTGCGCGACGCGGACCTGCAAGGATGCTTCTGTTCCCAGGCGCTCGCGGCCCAAACTCCATACGGCCCTGAAACCAGCCGACAATCTTTCCTTGCGCAATCGCTTCTACCGTACGAGTGATGAGATCCTCTTCTGTGAGTCTGCGATATTTGCATCCTGCGCATTCTAGTTCAAAAAGAATCTCATCGTCGGAATACGATGGGCCGTAGTAAACATGTCGCATTTCAAAAGAACGGGAATCTTTAGTTCCTGGTGCTGCACATCCAGCACCGCCCCGATCGATGTCCCCGCGTCGTGCGCGGCTGGCTGGACGTATACGTCGCGAAAATCGGTGCGATCTAAGATCATTCCATTAGCTACACAGTTTAGAGCCACCCCCAGCTAGACAAAGGGTCCTCATTCCTGTCTGCTTTTGGACAGAGTTCAACAGTGCAAAATAATTCTCCTCTAGCACCAACTGCACTGAAGCTGCCAGATCTTTGTCCCTTTGTTGAATCTCCGACCGCGGCAATCGTGGCTTTCCAAACTCGCGAGACATCCTCTCAGAGAAGATGGCGCCTAGCCAGGGCTCCCCTCCGTACACGTCATCTCCACACCCTTCGTGTGATGCGTGAAGTAGTCCCGGTCGAGCCGACACTGATCCTTCTCCGTCCGCACGATGCGTCGAACCTGTTCGGCATATCGAGGCTCCGATTGAAATCACAAGCAGCAGAATGCTGAGTTCCATAAAATTGTGGGGAACGACGCGAGGAGCGCCGAACAAGCGGGTGCCTAAGCCGCCGAACCATAACAGCCGGTAAAAGAATTGCCAGTGCCGCAGTAACGCAGACGAGTTGGTATGACCATTCTGCGATTCTTGCACGAAACATTGTTCCCTCCGGAAAGCCACTATAGGCGGGCTTGGTCGAGTTCCCTTTCGAGAGGGCGGCGAGGGTACCCCCACGTATTGAAGGGTTCAAGAGAGCCCGGCTCTTACCTCACAATCCACGCCGGAATGGTCGACCCAAACGAGAACGTATCCCCCGGTGGAGTAATGTTCCTATTCAACATTCCACCTGCCGCCACGCTAATATGATAATCACTCAAGAACGTCACGCCATTCCCATTCATCGCCGCCATCTGTCCGCAGCCCGCTGTGCAACTCGACGTGATCGCCAGGTAGTACCGTCCGGGCCGGAGCGTCACAACAGCCGTCCACAGCGCAGTATGTACGCCCGAGGTCATCGCCGTCGAGCCAGCGACTGGGCCGGTATGTGCTCTCAGACTCCCGCTGTTGTCGTAGATCCCGATATCATACGTGTTCGCCGACGGATCTGCCGTCGTAACGCTATACGTCACCTGAGTCGTAATTAGGGGGAATGTGAGCACAACGCCATAAATGGCAGCCTTATTTGCCGTGCTGGGCAAGGTCGCAGTGCTCCCGCCGGCGGACAACGCAGTGATCCATGGCATCGCGAACGGACCCGCGACGACACTCGATTCCATGACATCGTGACCGCTGCCGCAGCCCGTACAGATGCCATGGACGATAAGGTTTCCGGCAATGTCAGCGTTGTTGCCGAGCCATAAATTGCGAGGTCGATTAGCCCCGCTCGCGCCGATGTCGTAGGTATTGTCCGCATTGGCAAACAGGTGTCCCGTCGGACCTTTGATCAGCCACCGGTCGGTGCCGTCGATGATGCTCGATCCGGGAGCCGCAGCATTCCCCGTCGAAAACGCGATGTCGCCCGGCACACCGGCACCCGTCGGCAATCCGCCCTGGACCCGGTTGACTGCGCCGCTCTTATCCAAGCCCCATGGCGTCACTGGACCCAACGTCCCCATGAATCCCAGTACCGCGCGGCTCTCAGAATTCAGCGAACCGTTGTCTGTACGAATGCCCACGCAAACATCATTTGCTGACTGACCACCGCCGTTCTGCCCATAACTCCAGCAGATCGGCTGCGTGCCGCGCTCTTCCCAGTCCACGCCCGAAAAAATCGAGGTTGCTCCAGAGTTGCGGAAAAATTTCCAAGGAATACGTTTCGTTGTGCCGCCCGTGTTTACGCTGGCTTGTCCAGGTTTGTCGATCAGGACATCCTTGATCGTCATGGAATCGAGGGCATCTTCGAGCGTGAACCCCTGCGAACCGTTGCTTCCAATCCAGTCCTGCCGGGAAACTATGACGTGATCGAGCTTAGAGAAGGGGCGGCCAACATTGATCTGCCCTCCCGGCGCCCCCACATCGTACAATTCCGCATCGCTGGCGGCCGCATCATTCGGAGCACCCGAGATGACGTTGAAGTTCATCTGTGCAAACGTTACAGTGGCGCTTGACGTCGGATTCGACGCCCAATTTGGCTCTACCACAAACTTGCTGGTTGTACGCGGATTGACGATGGCGAGCTGATAGTAGTTGGTTACCCATCCTGCCCGGCAGGTGATCGTCGTCGCAGTATTTGTGGTGATCACGCAGTACTGGCCCTGCCCTGCACCAGAAACGATGGTGGCCTGCTGGCCGACAAAGGCGTTTGTCGTCCAACTTGCAGACGAGTTCGCGATGGTCGTGGAAGTGCCGCCGGTTGCCACGGTGAGGCCCAGACCGCCATAGGTTCCCCTAGCCGTTGTCACCTTGTAATATTTTCCGTCCCCGCCCTGGCCGGTGCCCGAGATTAGTTGATTGAGATAGGCATTGGTTCCCGACAGACTGCCGGAACCGTAGGAGTACCATTGTGTCGCCTGAAAGGTCGTCCCGCTGTGCTCCACCGAAATCGGGTTGCCCGCCACCAGTTTGTGGCTCTCCGATCTCACGTTTCTCACCACGCACCGACCCTGGGGCGCTTCGCAGTACACGTCATACCCGGTCTGCGTGCCAAAACCGGCGGAGTCGTCCTCCATGGTGGTCCCGTCGACCTCGATCGATCCGGCATACACCGCGATGCAATACAAGGGGTTCCCTTGACAGTCCCCGCCCTTGATCAGTTCCTTGATCGCGTTGTAGGCGTAGAATCGTCCGGCGTTGCGGCCTGTATTATTGCCGCCAACCTGCCAGCCCGCGCCGCTGAATCCCGAGAAGTAGCAATGCTCGCACCGGATGTTATCGCCTTGCGCATCTCCGCCATGCTTGGCGATCAGCACGCCCACATCGGCCCCGGTGTTATTTCCACTGAAGGTCACCTCATCAAATGTGATGTTCTGCGGGCTTAGGTCCGACCCGTGCTTATGATCGTTGTCGAGATCAACCAAGGCCCCGGTTTGCGAAGTGATCGTCGAGAAACTTAGATTGTAGATGCGTCCATAGGCGATGTTCTGCCCGTCGATGATGCGCTTGTTCTGCGCCGTCTGGATGATCCCGCTCGAGAGTTTCGCGCAGCCATGAATATCAAACCCGAGCACATGGTAGAACTGGATCTCGCCGTTGACGTGATAGGTGCCGCACAGCGAAAGCGGCTTGTTCCACTGACTTAACCCGCTCGCGTTGGAGCGATTCTGCCCGAAGGCCCCATACTCCGCAGCCTGCAATGCCTGCGTATTCACCGTCGCGCTCGCGCTGGGCGACGCCCCCCACCACTCGGGATACACCTCAGTAATGCCGGTATTGCCGGTGAAGTCGATCGTGCCCGCGCCCGAGAAGATCTGTTGCCGCCCTGCGGCAACATTGCCTGTCAGCGTGATCGTGATTCCATTATCCGGCTTCAGCTGCCCGCCCAGCTTGAACTCCAGCGTGATGGCATATGTCTTACTCGTAGATAACCTCACCACGCAGCCTTGTGGCACTACCAGGTAACTCCCTGCCGCCATCGCTCGGCTGAGCGCCATATCACTCGCAGCCCTGCCCGTGCAATCCACGCCATAGTCTCTTGCGTCCACGCCGGATTTTGCCTGAGCCGTAAACGGGAAACCATTATCCACCGCCTGCACCGCGATCGCCGGACCTCCACCAATCTCCACACTGCTCATGGGCTTGTACTTGCCCGAGCTCGGCTGGAAAATCAGCACCTGCTCATTTCCCGGTGCAACCGCCGCTGCCGCTGTGTTCTGAATCGACACCGCGTCCTTGCTTGTGCCACACGCGACCCAATTCGAATCTCCTTTTAGGCAAAAAGTCCCGTCCGGAGTTCTGATGCCCAACTGCACCGGTGGAACAACGCCCGCGATTAGATTCGCCTTCGCGGAAAGCCCATCGTCCACATAGTGCTTCGTGCTCGCCCAGTTGCTCCTCATCGGATCTCCCGCCAGTGTCAGCGGCTCCGTCATCGCGTCTCCGCCTTTTGCCACGTATGGTCTGTTCCCCGACGCGGGCAAGCCATCCGCTCGATGTACCACGTCCGAAACCGCCGTCCTCGTCGGTGCCCCGCTTGCAACGGGCGCGCACACTCCGATCCACCTCAGCAATACCACAACCAGGAATGCGGTAGGCCGCAAATAATAAAGCCGCCCTTTCAGGCAGTGCGTGTCGAACATGCTTTCCTCCTCGAACTGAGGCCTTGCAGGCGGCGATAGCTAATCTCGTTCCGGCCTCCACCCCGTGCTAAACCCTCACGTCCAAAAATGCCTGCCAACCATCTTCGCCGGTTTCCTTCGGATTCTGTTTACTCCGATGCCCGGACGGCCACGATCGGCTCGATCGATACGACGGGAACGCTTTTTCTTCAAGTCACCGGAACGTTATTGATCGCAGCGGCCGCGAATTCCTTCACTGAGTGACAGCTCGTTGTGAATACGATCAACTGATCCCCTCCCAACCGTCGTATACTTCCCCGGCCCTGGAAGGGAGGGGCACACCATGAAGTTTTTCGCTCTTTCTCTTTCGCTCGTCCTGATCACCGTCGCGGCATGGCCTCAAACTCCATCACAACCATCTGACGATCGATCGGAATCGGCTCATCATCACCAAGCCGATTCGACGTGCCCGCTCAATCCCACCAACAATGTGCTGCCCGTGCGCGACGGCAACACATTCGCAGACTCCCCTCTCTACCGAAGCACGAGCGGTTTGAATATTGGCCTCGGCGTTCCGACAACTGGCTACGATGGAAGTGTGCCGGCGCTGCTCTCGCTGATCCGCGGCATCCTCGAAATTCACAACAATGGTGCGGCGCAAGCGATCGATCTCTACGTTCACAGCGATGCTGGCTTCCGCTCTCCCTACATCAATTTTTATAAGTCGCGCGGAACGCAGCTCGCACCGACTCCCGTCACCTACACCGGAGTCTATGAAGCCGACAGCGTTGGCGGAATGAATTTCGGGGGATGGGACGGATCCGCGTATGGCATCGGGGCAGCGGTCTACACTAATAACGACGAGAACTGGACACCGAGCGCGCACGGTGCCCATCTTTCGATCTACGGCACTTTCAGCGGCGAACTTACGCAAAACCAGATCATGCAATTCGGAGGGAAAGACCCGAATGGTGTAGGCTCTCCCCAGGGCAGCGTTATTTCCTATCGTCCGCTCAGCTTTCGCTGCAACACTGCGAGCTGCCCCTCGATCTACTACACTCTAAACCCGCCGGCTCTGCACGTAAGAACGGCAGACGATAGTGCCGATGCTCCGCTAAGCGCCTCGAGTTTGACGCTATCGGGGGGAAGCGCACCGGCCGGGCCGGGCTTCGTCTCGATGGGAACAACGACCGTCGCAGCACTCCCGCCGGCAGCAGACAACCTCGGGCAGATAATCAAGGTGTCAGACTCGACGGCGATTGCAACTGAGGGGCAAGCATGCGCAGCCGGGGGCACCGACACGGCACTCGCATTCTCGAACGGAAGCGTTTGGAAGTGTTTCTAGTGCGGCATCTGGATCCGATTTGGCTCTTCCGCGATCGCGAACGGCATAGTCGAAAAGTGCAGTACACTCGATGTAATAGAGGCACAGGATCAGCCACGGACCGTTTTGCCAGTTGTACATTGCTATTCCGGGCATCTCGGCATCGCAGTACCAGCAGTCGGGCACGGGCATCGGTTTTTCAACGGCGTCGGGAACTGGCATCAGGTTTCCTCTTCTGGCAGTGCGTGCTCGAGATCGAAGTGGCGCAGGATGTCGCGTGCGCTCTCAACCGATTCCTCCGCGCGGGCGATAGCGGCGCGCGCACTCTGCTCATCCACGCCGGCTGCACGTAGACTCTGTGCATCTCTCGCGCCGTTTTCCTCGATGTATTCTGGTGACACCCAGACAGGGATCACAGGAATATTTCGGCGGCTGAGGATCAATCACCCGATTACCCGAAGATCCGAATCGGCGTCAATCCGCATAACTACACCTTCTAGCCTCTCGCCGAGCTATTGAGCGACAAAGCGAGCCTTCGACCGAGGCCGAATATCGATCGGGCATCGCCGGATTGGCCCGTTACACAACTGAGGCTTCAATGCCAGGAGGAGATCACGTTGAACTCGAGCTGATCGTCAGTTCCTGCCACGAAAGCGCACAAGACTGATATGGGAAACTAAACAAGGAGAGAACTAGGGTCAGTGCACGGATTCGAGTTGCTGGAGATTTAGAATTCTTCTAATCCATGCCGCGTATTTTAAGTCTCGTCTCTCATTGCTCATTCTTGGCTCTCGTAGTCGTCGCTGTGTCACTCGAAGTAAGCTTGCCCCAGAACAGCATCGTCACGCAAGACGCTACCCAAGACAGCGCCCATAAACAGGACGCCACCAAGGAACCCTCGCGAGTTGTCAGTATTCGAACAGGAAATTCCTCCCAACAAGAAACTCCGCGCCAAAACAATGCTCAGCACTCCTGCTCGGCCCGGGCGACGAGGTGGAGATCACAGTCCTATGGTGGACCGGACCTGAGTGGGCACAGTCGAGTCAGTTCCGACGAAAACATCTCCATGACGCTGATCGGGTATAAACGCATCGCCGGCCTCACCAATAGCGAAGCGGAGGGTGCGATTGAAAGTCAGTTACGCCAGAACAACATTCTCATTGATCCGCAGGTTTCAGTATTCGTGAAGGAATACACCAGCAGCGGAGTTTCCGTGGTTGGTGAGATCGTTAAGCCAAGGTCCTATTCTATTCTCGGGCCGCACCGCCTTTTTGATGTACTACAAGCCGCGGGCGGCCTCACCGAAAAAGGTGCCAATCGAGCCGTCATCTCACACCGGGGTAGTGAAAATGTAACCACGGTTGAGCTTACGAAAGACCCAGCCAAGATGGCGAAGAGCAATGTCGAGGTACAAACCAGGGGACACCGTGGTCGTCCCCGCAGCTCCTATCGTGTATGTGTTGGGGGAAGTAAATAAACCAGGAGGCTATGTTCTCGGTTCCAGTGGGGAGACAGTCTTGCGAGTTGTGGCGGCCGCAGGAGGGCCAACGCGTGACGCTTCGCTTGGTGGCACCAAAATGCTGCGCCGCACGCCGAACGGGATGCAACAGGTGCCAGTGCCCCTGAAGAACCTCCTGCGCGCCAAAGCGGCGGACATTCCGCTCGAGGCTGACGACATTATCTTTGTCCCCAATAGCCGCATAAAACAGGTTCTGAATGGTTGTGCACTGGCCACTACCCTTAGCACCGCGGCTCTATACCGGATTACCTAGCAAAGTCTTCGAACCTTATCTCGGGCTGCCATCAGAGTATCTGACGGGCCTTACTTGCACCTCCCTGAAGAAAGTCGACTTCTGTCGGGCGGAAATAGCGGGGATCTATTTCGACGCAACTCTTCCAGTTGACCCCGGCGAAGCTGGCCGCGAGATCCAAAAACTCGCGCACAGAGTGACTTTCACCCGTTGCGACGACGTAGTCACCGGGCGAGTACTGCTGCAACATCAGCCACATCGCCCGGACGTAGTCGGCCGCATGACCCCAATCGCGCCGGGTATTAAGATTTCCAAGATAGAGCTTTTCCTGCAGACCGAACTTGATGCGCCCAGTGCGCGCGTGATCTTGCGGGTTACGAATGTCTCACCCTGTCGAGGAGATTCGTGATTGAAGAGAATTCCATTGCAGATAAAGAGATTGTGCGCCTCCCGTTGGTTGACGGAGAACCAATGGGCTGCCACTTTGCTAGCGGCGTAAGGGCTGCGCGGGTGGAACGGCGTCTTTTCGTTCTGTGGTGGCGGCGAGGCCCCGAATATCTCAGAGGAACCGGCTTGGTAAAATCGGGGCTCTCGCACGGTTTCACGTGCATAGTCACGAAACGCTTCTAGCAATCGTAACGCGCCTGTGGCCACGATGTCCGCTGTATACTCCGCCTGATCGAAGCTCACGCGTACGTGGGATTGCGCACCCAGGTTGTAGACATCGTCGCAGACGACGGAGGTGAGCTGCATTTGCCAAGTCGCCGTAATGCAAATGCAGAGCGGTCTCTCGCTCGTGCGGATCCGAATAGATGTGATCGAGACGATCCGTGTTGAAAGTCGATGTCCGGCGGATGATGCCATGCACCTCATACCCTTTGGCGAGCAGGAACTCGGCGAGGTAGGATCCATCTTGGCCTGTGATGCCAGAAATGAAGGCCTTCGGAGAGGGCTTGTTTGAGGTTGTGGTCAGGCGGGTTGCTCCCATTGATACGGTTTTAACTGCTTTAAGTGTGACGATGGAGAGCGAGCGGACGACAGATAAATCTCTTGGCGGACGACGAATCCCGCAGCGCCAAATCGCCAGGAACATAGTTAGTCCGTTGACTCAGCGACACAGGAAGCAGGGGTGGGCCGAGAAGTCTGGGAGAGGCCAAGGATAGACAATATTCTCGCTACTCCGATCGGCCTGTCATAATATTTCTCAAACGCGCGTCGGGCTAATGCTCCCGTCTCCCGTACTAGACCGCGATCTTCCTCCAGTCGCTTTAGAAGTTGGACCATACCCGCCACATCTCCGGGCTCGATCCTCCAACCGCATCCGTGCCGTTCAAGGACGCGGGCAGGTGTCGCGCCATGCGGACCTACGTAAAGCATGGGCCGCCCCGCCGCCATGATTCCGTAAGTTTTGCTCGGCACGACTGCCCCCACGGTCTCGGGGATCTGCGTAACCAGCCCCACGTGCCCTTCTGCCAAACTCCGGCCAAGCTCAGATCGGCTGGCAGAGGACCGGAACTCGGCCGTACCGATCCCTTCCACTCGACAGAACTCTTCCAACCGCGCGCGCCGTGCTCCACCGCCCACGAACACAAAGCGGAAACGGTGGTCGTCGCGAAGCTGCCGAATGGCCCCGGCAATTGTATGGTACTCATGGGCCAAGCCGAAGGTACCCGAATAGTGCACTACCAGCGGCCCTTCCTCGAACGGAGCGGGAACAATCTCGCGCCCGTCGGCCCAGTTTTCCGCTACAAAGACCTTATGCTCGGGAATGCCCCGAGCGACCAGCCGTGCCTTCATGTCCTCGCCCAGTGCAATGATTCCGTCGGCTCTTTTCCGCGAGAAATCCGCCAAAGTGCCGATCAGTCGCGATACGATGGATCGGGGCTTCAGGACATGCAGGTCCATCGCAATGTCCGGATATACGTCCATTTCCCAGATAAAGTGCCGCGAGCCGCGTAGGCTCTTAAGTAACATACCCAACAGCGAAATAAGAGGGGGCGTCGTCAGCGTGACGACCAGCGCGGGCTTCGGTCCCCGAACACCTCGTATCGCCGCGCCCGCAAAAAAGGACGCGTAGGAGATGACGCGGCCAATCTTGCCTCTTGAAAAGGCCACGCGGCCAGACTGCACAATTTTCACTGGAGGCGGGGAGGCGGTATCTTTCGCACCATACAGCGATGCCCCGCACGACACCGTTACTGCGTGGACCTTCGGATCGATATCCCGCGTAATATCGGTCAGCAACTGTCCTGTCGCCGCCGTATCCGGCCAAAAGAACTGGTTAATGAATAGAACTTGCATGGAAGACTTCTGGCGCAATCGAGAGCGTATTTCGGGGACACATCGCCGACGTCGAGAACTAGATTCACCCTGTTTGCAATTCTGCAAACGCCGCCCGATTTTCACTCAGATGCACATTCTCCTCTTTGCGCAACAGAAATCCGCCGATCGACAGCACGTCCATTTGCGTCCGCAGAAAGCAGTCGATCGCCTGCCCGGGCGTTTGGACGATAGGTTCATTTTCATTGAATGATGTGTTCAGCAGCACCGGCACCCCGGTTGCTTCCCCGAACTTGTGAATCAGCTTCCAATACCGCTCATTCACTTCGCGCTCTATCGTCTGAAGCCTCCCAGTCCCATCCCCATGGGTCACGGCCGGAATCCGTTCCCGTTGTTCCGGCTTGATCTTGTACGCCATCACCATGAACGGCGACGGGTAGTCCGTCTCGAAATACTCGCCTACCTTCTCCGCTAGGATCGACGGGCAGAACGGCCGGAACGGCTCGCGATACTTGATCCGGCTGTTGAGAATCTCTTTCATGTCCTTGCGACGCGGGTCCGCAAGAATGCTTCTGTTCCCCAGCGCTCGCGGCCCAAACTCCATTCGGCCCTGAAACCAGCCCACAATTCTTCCTTGGGCAATTGCTTCCACCGTGCTGTTAATAAGATCCTCTTCTGCGAGTTTGTGATACTTGCAGCCGGCGGCGTCCAGTTCGTGCAGGATCTCAATGTCCGAATACTCGGGCCCGTAGTACACGTGCCGCATCTCAAAGCGCCGCGGTAGCTTCAACTCTTGATGCTGCACATACAGCGCCGCGCCAATGGAGGTCCCCGCATCGTGCGCCGCCGGCTGTACGTACACGTCGCGGAAGTCCGTTCGATCGAAAATCATGCCGTTAGCCACGCAATTCAGCGCTACCCCGCCTGCCAGGCAAAGCGCGGTCGTGCCAGTTTGCTTCCGGACAAAATTCAACAGCGCGAAATAATTCTCCTCGAGCTCCAGTTGCACGGAAGCCGCCACGTCCTTGTCTCTTTGCTGGATCTCGGAACGGGGCATACGTGGTTCGCCAAATACTTCAGCCATTCTGGGCGAAAACACTTTGCCTAGCACCGGTTCCCCACCGTACCAAGTCATCTCCACGCCTTCGCTGTGATGGGTGAAGTAGTCCAGATTCAGTCGGCACTGATCTCTCTCGGTGCGAACCACGCGCCGAACCTGTTCCGCAAACCGCGGCTCGCCATAAGCAGAGAGCCCCATCATCTTGTACTCGTCGCCGTACTTAGGGAAGCCGAGAAATTGCGTGAACGCGGTATAGAAAATGCCCAGCGAATGCGGGAAGGAGACGGAGCCTCGTACTTCGATCTGATTGCCCTTCCCCACTCCCCACATCACGCTGCTGAAATCGCCGAAGCCGTCAATGGATATGACCGCGGCCTCCTCAAAGGGCGACGCGAAAAAAGCGCTGGCGAGATGCGCTCGGTGATGCTCAACGAAATGCACCTGCCGCGCCTCCCGTGGCACAATTCCCTCTGCCGCGAGAGCCTCGCCTACCTGAGCGATGCGTAGGCTGTTCGCAGCACGGGAGGTGAGGTTCAGCCACCTGTGTGGCCGCAATGCCGCCCGCACCAGTTTGCCCGTCAGATGAGCCTTGGGATTGCGCGAAATCGCTACATGGTCTGGTTGTGCGCCCCCGAGACATGCCTTTGCCGCAAGCACCGGCAACCCCGCCCAGTGTTTGATGCGATTCAGTCGCTCCTCCTCGAGTGCCGCCACCAATTGCCCGTCCCGCAGTAGGGCCGCTGATGCATCGCCGTGGAATGCGTTAAGTCCGAGAATGTTCATTTCCATTTCCATTCGTTCGCCGGTCCTTGCACAGGCAGGATCATACTATTCTCAAACATACGGCAAACCTCCGGTTCAAACGAATCGTAGATCCTGTGATCTGCCCCTGGCAGCGCCTTACGTGAACAAGCCCTTTACTTCTGTTTCCCGGCGCTGGAAACGAGTCTATCTAGTTCGGCACCTTAGACAGGTTCGGGATCCTTGCCTCGCCCGAGCCGTGGCATTTGGCCAGCACTCCCTCGTACATCGATAGGATTCGTTCCGCGACGCCTTTCCAGCCAAACTTCGCGATCACCAGTGCGCGCCCTTTCGCGCCCATCGCCCGGAGCGTTTTGGGATCTAGAATTGTTGCGTGACGTAAGCCTTCGGCGATGCCATCGACGGTTGCATCGACCCACCAGCCACAGCCGTTCTCTGGCAGAATTGACCACGGCGCTCCGGTGGTGGTCAGGACTGGCAAGCCGTGAGCGAGTGCTTCGGCGACAGCGAGGCCAAAGCTTTCCGAATGGGACGGGAGCACAAAAAGGTCGGCGTCGAAGAAAGCAGACTTCTTCCTTTGCTGGCCGATCGGACCTGTGAAGAAAACCACTTCGCCCAAGCCGGCAGCGGATACTGCCTTTTCGACTTTTTTCTGGTGGCCTGCTTCGTCAGGCCCGGCGATACGCAAAAGCCAGCCATCCGGCCGCACGCGCGCCCAGGCCTCTACTAACATTGGCAAACCCTTGACCGGATAAATCCGGCCGAGGAAAAGGGCTGTCCTTCTTTGTCCACTTTGAACCGCGTTCTCAGATTCCGAACCGCAGACCCAAGGCCGCTCTTCCGGCACATCGACACCGTTTGGAACGGCGACGACGGGAACTCCAAGCCCAAGCTGCTGCAGGTTTCGGGCTTCCGCCTCGGCAGTTGTGTGATGGCAACGCGCTTGTTTCAAATCGCGGCGTTGATACAGCTGCCAGGCAACGCGCTTTCTCAATCGCTTGTGGCGAAGCGCCCAAGGCTCAAGCATGCCCCGCGTGCTTATCACCCGTGGGATGCTGCGCCTTTCCGCAAGCACGGCGAGACGATGGTTATGCGGCAGCCAGATACCGTTATCGTGCAGGATATCGGTTTCGCCGAAGCGATCCAAAGCTTCAGCCTCAGTACCGATGATGCGTTGCACGCACGATCCAGGAGGCAACAGCGGCGTGACTGCTGCGGACTGGTCGGAAGCCCAGAGGCCGACCTCGGCCCCTGCCTCCGCCAGCGCAGTAGCTAGACTCGAGACCGAGAACGCCGGGCCACCATAATCAGGAAGGAGACTCGTGCTCGTAAGGATAACTTTCAATCTGGCTCGCGCTCCTCACCGCCGCCCATCTCGGGATAATAGACCTCTTGGCCACGAACCGGTTCCATGCCAGGTTCCAAGTCAACGCCCCGGCTAGGGCTGCGGCGGAGCCACTGAACAACTCTACGAGTGACCCGTTCGGCTGAATGAGGGCGACACAGGGTAGAAAGAAGAGGGGAACCTTGCCTAGATCGCCTCGGCATTCTTCGACAGCGGCCTTGAGATCGAGCGTCCCGATGAGCCAGCCAAGGACGAAAAAGCCAATGATCACTCCCGGAATCCCAAAATTGATCTGGAACTCCATCACGTTGCCTACACCAAACGACGTCTTGGGAGCAAGCCGAAGGCCTGTCATCTTCGAAACGATTTGCGGACTACCGCCAAATACCGGCTTTTCGGGCCAGAAAGCGCGCGGAATTAGAGCGAGAAATCCCTCCCAGACCGAAGCGCCTTCGAGGTAGTCCACCTGGCCTTGCTCAATTCGCCTAGCCGCCAGCCCGACGAAATAGTTTTGATTGAGCCTTTTATCAAGCGCAATCAGGTGTTGCCGGTTGGCGGAGTCAAGCCACTCAAAGTGTCTAAAAGTATCCGCGACGCTATCTATTCGCGCCTCGAGAGGTGCTCCGCCCCATACCTGATCACGGATGTCGTTTCGGTGCTCAAAGTAGTTTACGAAGATGCTCAAACTTAAGAATACGAAGACGGTGACACCGGCCACCACTCGCCAGTAGCTTCGCGTCGAAATCGTAAGTGCCGAACAGACTAGAATGATTGCTGCGGATCCATAACTCAGAAAGCCTCCGAGCAAGAGCATCAGAACCGGGTAAACCATGAGCGCACCGAGCCAGAGCGCCGTCCACTTGCGATCGCCGCGCTGCAACGCCGCGCGCAGACCCAGCATCACACCCAGCATCCAAATGCCTCCGCCCTTGTCAACGGCAGCGCTTACACTGGGAATGTCGTAGAGCGGACTGAGGCCGTAGATGCAGGTCCACCCCGCAATCAAGCAAAACAAACAAAAGTGAGGGCGATCCACGTCCCGACGAATTGACACTTTCGGGGCTGAGCGACGCGCCAACCACACACCCGCGACAAAGCACATCGAACCGAGCGCCGTGAAACGCATGGCAAGCGCAACCAGGTCCGAGTTCAAAAGGAAATCGCGGCCGGCAATATGGGCAAATGCGCCGGGCACGTGGATCAACAACAGTGAATACAAATAGGCGATCGGAAGGCCTAGCGAAACGCTATCCCTTCGGAGAAGCCATAACAGCCAAAGGAATGCGGCGAGACAGATGAGAATCAAGAATGTCATCGAAGTTGAAAGACTTTGCTACGGGCGAGATCGATGGGCAACGACATCACTCAGACTCCGCAACCAGTCGCCTGCCCTCTCCCAATTTAGGCGCTTGCCTGGTCTTGAGAACAGATAGTTCGCCTGCCCGAGGAGACGAATGGACTCGGTGGCCGCACATGTGGCTCCGGCACTCTTAGCCCAGTTGAGTTCCACAAAGATAAACCCGAGACGACCGGCCCTGATCAAATGTTCCGCCCCCTTCAACGCCGAATGCTCGTGACCTTGAACATCGAGTTTCAACAAATCTACGTGGTCGATCGAATGGTTCTGGCAAAACTGATCGAGGCATACTGTTTGCACCTTTTCAGCGTCAGGATCACTGATGTCTTGTGAAATGAAGTTCATCCCTTCATTGGTCCCTAGTTCGCCGCGAAAACGTTTCAGGACGGCTTCCCCATTCTTGCTTGAGACCGCCGTCTCGTGAACGTACAGCTGATCAAGCCCATTTACCTTCGCGGTCGCGCGCAGCCGAGCTGCAATTTCGGGGGTGGGTTCGAAGGCATGGACGGTAGCGTCGGGCTGAATAGCGAGTGCGGCCAAGCTGTAAATTCCGGCATTCGCTCCCACATCGAGGACAACCTTGGCCCCCTTCGCCGTGTTCTCCCAACAGCTGAGGATATCTTCTTCCAAAAAATACGTACCAAAAAAATAGAACTGCCGCTGTAGTATTTCGCTGAGGTCGCATGACATCTTAAATCTGCCGTAGTTCAAGGCCGCAACACGATGTGTGCTTTGGTTACCAACGGCGGCTCGCCAGAGCGAGTTAATCACCCTCAGCTTGCCGCGGCGAATCGGAAAGCGCCGCGCGTACAACACTAGAAGCCTTTCGAAGGCTGAAGCCCGTTGCGTATGAATTACCTGCTTCAAACTTCTGGGACCCATTTTCCCGGTTCATTCATCCCCTGCTCTCTCGTTCAAGACTAACGCTAGCCATCTTCCGGTAATGAGACTTGCGTGGAATCGACCCGTTTACTTCTTTCATAAAGAATATTGTTATTACGAACCATACGATAGAATTGCCGAATATTCGGCGTTGTAAACTTCCGAGTACTCTCCTGTGTCTTCGCATTCTTGAGCAAAGCCTGGTAATTGTCACAAACATACCGAACGGCGGCCGGAGTGCGTCGCTGAGTGACTTCGATCGTCTTGCTTACAGTGTCTTTTAATTTAGCGCAAAAGACGATCGGAAAGTCCTCGCGATAGAGTATCTTACCTGTGTCAATCGAGCGGTCGATTTGATGAATAGTGAGGCCCGTTGTCATTTCGAGATGATAGATCGGCCAAATGACGCTTTGTGCATTCTGGTATTCTGGCAAGCGTTCACCATGAGCATTGATCATGCCGTACTTTGGAATGGTGAAGACGCGATGCGGGATGTAGCCGTTGCCGAGGGACAAGCCAAGGTCGGGAGTCGCGTCCCTGAATAGACGAACTGTTTCGTCACTGTTGGTGTAATCTGTCTCGAATACGGGGATGCCGAAATGCTTGCACAGTTCCTTCAAATCCGCGGCCGGATGCCCGTGGTACCAAGAACGCAGGCGGATTCCGTTTAAAGCTCCAAGTACACCGATCTGCATCACCTTCTTCAGTTTTCGCCGCCAAATGCGGCCACGATTGGGATCCAGGCCGCGGGAAATGATAATCCGCGTGATACTGCAATCGTGGCTCGCATGGATGGCTGGGAGACAGTTGGAGGCGGTGCCGAATCGATTTGATGTCAGGATAACGAGCTTCATGCTTTCTATTTCTCCATGGCGCCGTGCATGAAGCACTTCACGTGCTGTAGTGGCCAATGGACCTCGAAGTGATGCCTTGGAATGCGGAATCGGTCCGTGACGTTCGGAATCACTCGACCCCGAAACGCTCCGAAGCACGCCCGGTAGCCGGCCTGCTCGACTGCCTTGAGTGACCGGGAATCGGCATCCGTAATTCGTCCGTATGGCCATGAGATGTAATTGCAATCGCGGCCCAGCCTCCGTTCTAGATCTGCCTTGGAGCCAAAGATCTCATCTTCGATTGACGTGTTTGAAGTTGATATTTCGGAAAAACGGACGTGAGTGCGGGTATGCGATCCAATTTCGAGCCCCGCTGCACACGCTTTTTCCAAGTCGTCCCACGTAGCCATCTCAATGACGGAAGGATAATTCGTTGTTGCGCGACAGTACTTCTCGACCTGTTCTTCTGATCCCGAAATAATTCCGGTCGGGACAAAGAAAGTGGCACGCACGCCGTGTTCGCGAAGGATCGGCAACGCATTCGTGACTACATTCTTGAATCCATCGTCGAAGGAGAGATGAAAGAGGTTGTGTTCCATCGGCCTTCTGTCCTCGAGGATGTCGAGAACCTCATCGATTCCGACAAATTCGCCGATGCTCTGTACGTAGCGGACGACGGCTTCGAAATCTCGACGTTGATCATCGAAGACGTAATGACAATAAAGAACACGGAGGCTTGGCGTGTTCGAGGGACGAGAGACGAGGCCGCGCGCCGATAAGGCAAAGTCCCTTGCAATACTCCTCACTCGTTGGAGTCCCCGTGTCGGGCGAACCGCGTGACGAAAGCTAGTAGCATACATGCGAATTAGACTGGTTACCTCTAGAGAAAAGTGGCGCCGATGTCCGCAAATGAGTGTGCCCTCGAGAGGACGCGGCTTCAGATTTGATTCACCTCATCTAGCGCAGTCCTGAGGCGATGCACATAAGCATATTTGCCTTTGATGCACCGGTTGTGACCCGCTTCGGCAACCCGTTCTCTGGCAGATGCGTTACCACAGTAGAATCTCACCTTTTCAAGCAACTCATCCATGGAAGCAAAAAACTCGGCCTCCCTCCCCTCTTCGAAGAATCCCTGATGCTCCTCAGTTCGATCAGCCAGAAGCAGGCTGCCACACGCCGGGATTTCGAAGGTACGCGTGGTGTGCTGGTCTGGACAGACTCTCCGCAGGAACCCCAGGCCAATCTTAGAGCCCGTAAGCGCACGTGCGTAATCGTCCTCGTAAACCTCCCCGCCTTGGTGGACGCGAGCCAAGAGCTCATCTCGGTGAAAACGGAAACCATTTCCCCCGGCAAGCTGCCGCAAAATAATGTACTGGCGGAGCGTCCATTTACCGTCGTGCAGAAAATCCCAGTATCCACCCCAGATCTTGACGTCTATTCCCGCAGCGGCGACAGCGTGAAGCAGGAGCTCACGTCGCGGTTCCCATCCACCCAGGAATCCCACGGCGCAGCTCCACCGCGAGTTGTTCGACGTCACCGGACGGTGGACCTCATCGCAATATCCGAGCGGCATATACACCAGCGGCTTGCCGAGCAACTCGTACCGCTCCCGCTCATACGACTTGCAGTAAACAAGTGCATCGAACGCTCCCATGGCTCGGTCCATGACTCGCGTACGCTTCCAGTCGAGCGAGTAATATGGGTCCGGCGTGAAATGAACACATCTGGCGCCAAGCTTCCGCAGTTCCTCGATCGTTTCAACGAGCAGGAACTCTTGCTTCTCGGCCCAAACCAGGTCCGGCCGAAACTCGTATGCACGCTCTAGAACCGAACAATTGATTTCATCCACCACCGACCCGCGCTGCAGTCGCCGCTGCACCTGACGCCTCAGCCATGAGCTCCGTTTCCAAGGTTCTGTCGTATGCACGCCCCGCACGGTGTGTCCGAGCCGCCCGAACGCCCGCATGCGCATCAGGGATGTCTGTCCGGTACCGATCTGGCCAAGAAAGAGGATTTTTGCCATTCTGCACCTTGAATATACTTCTCGGCGTTTTGCAAGGAAGAATCGTCCAAAAAGCAACCCGCTGCGCTGATGGTCCCCTAACTCATGAAGCCCTGCGGCCTGCGCCCCGACAGCAACCATGCCGAGCCCTTCTCCCCGGGACGGAAAAGCAGGACATCGCTCGGGAGCTTGAGCTGCTCGATGCCTTTGCGGATCTTAGCAAACAGGATGTACCCGTCCAATCTAGCTGCAGCGATGCGTCCCCTCGAGATTGGAACAGCGGGGCTGGGTGCCCTGGCAAGAAGTATGCGTATGCTGCGCATTTTGCATTTCATCTTTCACCGCTCGGACCTACTTGTCGCCCTTCGCGTCGCTGTCTTGTTCGAAGTGGGCTCGCCACAGGACGACACCGCCGCGCAAGACGCCACGCATAGACCAGCTTTCAGGGGCGTGAGCTAACCGCTTACCAGAGTTTTAAGGGCTGCATTTAGGAGAGGGATTTGCACACCGGCCGTAAACACCTCGCCCCGCGCCCTAGCCGCCACACTCATTTCCTGGCGAAGGCGGTCCTCCGTCAAGAGTCGCCTGAGCGCACCAGACAGAGCGTCGTTGTCCCCCGGAGGAACAAGGAATCCGCACTGCAGGGATACGATCTCCATCGCCCCTCCCATAGCGTGTGTTACTACGGGTAGGCCAGCTTGCAATGCCTCAACAAAGGCGATGCCAAAGGGTTCGGGGGGATAGGTATTCGGATGGCAAAAAATGTCAGCTGCCGCTAGCAGTTCGGGCACGTCGTTTCTCGTTCCGAGAAAACGAACACGGTCGACGATCCCGAGTTCCCCTGCGAGGCCCGTGACCTTGTCGAAGTACGCGATTTGCTCCTCGGTTTGTGGGCCGCCGACGATCCAGCATGTCCACCGCAGGGATTTTAGCGTGGCAAGCGCCCGGAGAAGGAGCGTATGCCCTTTTCTCTCGGCCATTCGGCACACTTGTACAACGAGCGGGTCTTTGGAAGAAGTGGCAAATCGCTCTCGGATCTCATTTCGTTTCTCGTCCGTCAGTTCTATTTGCTTATCGACAGGGTAATACACGACTGTGCCGTTTGCATCGGGCATGCACCGGAGCAAGAAGTGGCTGTCAAAAACTGAGAGGTCCAGAAACCGAGTGTAGGCAAGGCGCACGAGCCGTTCAAGCCAGTAACCCGGATTGGTCTCGTTGTGAAAATAGCGGACCGTCTTCACTTTGCGTCGCAACAGCACGTCGGCGAAGGCCGCAACTAAGTGAGCATATTGGTGGAAGACCGCCACATCGTATTTGTATTCTCTACAGACCTCATTTAGCCGTCGTCGTGCAAGGCGCAGGGCCTTCGGCTGCTTATATGAAGCGTTGCCGAGATAGTGCACCTGAGCTCCGGCGCGGCGAATCGTATTGACGGCTGGCCCTTCAACAGTGAACGCGAAATCATGACTTGAGGTCGGGTCGACCGCTTTATTGCGGGCCAGAGTGATCAGAAGGCTCTCCACGCCACCGATTAGTGCATCGCCGGAAATGTGTAACACTCTCATCAGCCGTCTCTCTCTCTAAGCGAGCCCTTCAATTCAGGAAAAGGCAAGGTCGGCTCTTCAGCCACGAAATCCGCGACCGCCGCTTGATCGTACACGCACCTCGGATTGTGTGCCCGATTCGCTCGAACGCCATCCAGGGATGTCTCGGAACCGCACTGGCGAGGAAAAGAGCACGATCAATGACGCATGCACTCACTACAATTGTGGACACGGCCTCGCGGTGTGCTTCCGGATTGCAAATCGCAGCCATCCAAGTACGACCTTTGTTGACCAATCGAGATCTCTGCTCTTGGTTTAGCTCCACTGCTTCTTGCAGCGCGCGCAAATAGCGAACCGACGGACAGCAGACCGCCACCGCCAGCATTGGTGAAGCATCGAGCAGATCAAGCAGGGGCGCTCGGATCGCCACAAGTTGCTTGAAGCTTCGACAGCCGAAACGCACATCACTGCTGAGTCGTGCTGTAAGTCTCTTCGAGCCGCCGGACAGAGTTTTCAATCGAGAACGGTGAGGAATCAAGCGCGCGACGGCAGAATTCTAGCGGAGGGCGCGGCATACTCATTATTTGAACTAGTGTGGCCGCCCAAAGCTCGATCGGCTCGCCGAGCGACACTGTGTTATACAGCTCAGGGACGACGACACATTCGCGGGGAACGGCAGTGCTGGCGAGAACTGGCAGGCCGGCCGCCTGCGCCTCCACGGCCACCATCCCCAGCCCCTCCTGCCGAGAAGGAAAAAGGAGCACGTCTGCAGCACGCATGAGGCGGGCGATATCGTTGCGGACGCCAATCAGACGCAATTTGTCTTTCAATCCCCAAGCCTCGATACGGCTCTCCAATTCCTGGCGCGAACGGTCCCCTGCGCCTGCCATCAAGAGCCGAACGAAGGGCTGTTTCTCCATTGCAGCTCGCACGGCGTTCAGGGCGAACCACGAATTCTTGTGGTTTTGAGGGTGATCGAATTCCATCGCCCGATCTAGTCGCCCGGCGAACAAGATGACTCGGGCTTCCTCCGGCCAGCGAAACTCCCGCAGAACTGACTGCCGATCGGACTCGCGGGGTGTATTGAACCTTCCGACGTCAAATCCGCAATGCACGACATCGACCGTCGGACGCCTGGCTTGCCCTGGCTGGAATCCGTATCGGCGGAGGATCTCTTCGGAAGTACCGCAGACATGAGTGGCCAGTTGATGAACAAGGCGCTTTCCGAGTACCGTCGTGAGCCGCCGCGAGAGACTCACCGCATAGTTGGCCTTGATATGAAGCCATGGGTTGTGTACATGCGTCACCCGCACGGGCGGCAGCACGCTTGCGCCCATCAGGAAATGCAATCCGCTGGCGTAGTCCTGGTGGTCGTGGATGGCGTCGTACCGCCCTTCCCGCAGTACTCTGCGGAATTCCTTGGCGAATCGCTGCAAATGGGGGCGCCCATAACGCACATAGTGAATCTGCGCACCTAACTGCTGCGCCTCATCGTCAAAAATGCCGCGGCTGCCGCTCGTGATCAAGAAATCCATATGGCCCGCCTCGCTCTTGGACCAAAGTCGCAACACCTCCATCAACCAGGTCTCGGCGCCGCCCATGCCGAGGGTGTCGACAACTTGGAGAACCCTGATCGGGGGCTTGCTCTTCATGTGTGGAGTTCAAGGAGCCCCTTGAGCGACCGGTCCATATCCATCGGAGATTCCCGGAGCGAAGTCAGCGCGGCTGCTCGCGACGGTGGCAGGCGACGCAGTAGATCGATGGCGGCTTCCGCCCATATTTTGGGCCCTGCAGACAGCGCGAGACGGCAAAAACTGGCCGTCGGCAGGAGCGGGTCATCTAGAATACCGCGTGATAGAAGCATCCGTAACCCGGCCAACTGGGCTTCGACGACCGCTAGTCCGAATCCCTCCACTGGGCGCTCTGGGTGGGGGATGATAAACCAGTCACAGCAGCACATAATTTCGGGAATGTCGTCGCGCCAGCCCAAATAGCGCATTGTATCGGCGAGCCCAAGCTCCACGCCGCGCTGACGAACAGCTTTGTCGAGAGCTCCGGATCCCACAAAGACTCCCACTATTGCGGGGTCAAGTCGGTGCATTTCGGCCAAGACATCAACCGCGAAGACGGGATTCTTCTCGGGCACCATCCGGCCTGCGAAGAGAAGAATTCGAGAGTCTTCGGCGAGGCCTAGTTCGCGGCGGAATCCTAGACGATCCCCCTTCGCTTTTTCAAATCGAATGGAATCAACCCCTAGGTAGCGGACAATATCCACTCCCTTCCGGCGGCGCCGGCCGGAGATGAAGGTATCCAAACTGTGGTTGGAGTTCCCGACAATGTTGTCGGCCATCACAAGGCAGGCGCGACGCAGTAGAGGGCGCAGGATTGATTGCTTGAGGGCATTGGGAGTCAGTACCTCTTCGTCCGCATTGTGCACGTGGACAATCCTTTTGCCAATCGGAAGACCCACGGCAGCCAGAAGGTAAACAGCCGAGACAAGGTCATGATGGCAGTGCAGCACGTCGTACTTTCCACGTCGCAATTCGGCGCGGAGTGCGCGAACGAAGGCCAATTTCTCCCCGATTGGGAGAGGCGAATGGGTAACCCGTGCACCGAGAGCTCGCGCTTCGTCGTCTCTCGCCCCCGGTTGCCCCAAAGTGCAGTAGAAGGTCCAATCGACATCAATCTTCCGCTTGCGCGCGTGACCCAGCATACGCACAAGCCAGTTCTCAACGGAACCATGATTGAGATTTTCGACCACGTGAAGGATTCGTCGCGGCGACTCTTGCGTGTTCGAGCCTCCCTCGCCTTCCGTAAGAGCTGTGAGCCAGGAATAACAAAGTCGCATGGCAGATGATTTTGGAATGAAGCCAAACATCTTTTCACGCTGCGGTTCGTTCCTCTCCGTAAGTGCGTTTGCAGACAGCTAACGAACTTGTCGTTTCGGTCACGACCTCGACGCGAGCCAAAGGCCCAACCGCAAGATAGAACGGGCCTACCGCAAGTCATATCATTCAACAAGCCCTTGACCCGTTTGCCGGATAAGACAGCCGTCAAGAAAATTCTGAGAGACGGATTCTCAAACTGGACTGCGTTCCAAGACCACCGTGCCGTATTCCGCTTGGTCGCCGATCTCCTCGTCCTGATCGAGATAACGAATGCGACGCCCGACTGCAGCGGCCAAGTCTTTGAGCTCCGCAAGCGTGTTACCAAACTCTGGCCATGCATAAGGGTGAAGTTCACAAACTACGCCCGCGTCGCTCGCGAGAACCTGCTTCGCACCTTTCAAAATACGAATTTCCGCTCCCTCCGCATCGATTTTCACGCAACGGGGCTGTCTTAGGTTGTGCTCCGACAAATAGGAATCGAGAGTGATGATAGGCACTCGAATTGCTTGGGACGCGTGCTCGGCGGAGAACTCCACTGCCGACCGCACTAGGGATGATTGGGAGTTGCCTCCACGAACGAAGAGCGTTGCTTCCCCGATTTCGTCGGAGCATGCACAAACTTCTACGGCGGGTCGCTTGATGCTTGGATTAAGACTGAGATTCTTCTCTAGCACTTCGCGCGCGTAAGGATCGGGTTCAAAGGCCACGACACGGCCAGTTTGACCACACTTCGCCGCCATGAGGATACTGTACATGCCATAATATGCGCCGATGTCTACGGCCGTGTCACCCTCGTCTAGATGGGTGCTGAGCCACAAGACCTGCAAAGCATCGAAGCGAGCGACGTCGTTCTGCGAACGGGCATAGCGCAACCGAACCGGCCGAGTGCCGGGCACGTAACGCAACGTGTGCCCTTGGATTCGATAGGGCTCGCCACGCTGGCCATAGAGCGCACACTTCAGTTTGAGGGCAAATTGGTGCCGAAAATCTGCAATCATTCGTACCAGCTTTTTCTTCACCGGACCCGAGCGCCTTCACCGTCAGTAAGCTTTTGCAGTGCGTGATCTCGGCCACGGAAAGCCGCTTTTAATATCTGACGGTGAGGTTGTTTCAGTCGCATGATCCGTAGGAAGTCCGCAGTGCGTCCCAATGCCGTTCGCTCCCCGACTCGAATTCCGCGTTCTGCGTCCAGTAGGGTCGAAGAATAGTGGATCCCCTCTGCCAAACGTGCTAGGTAGTCCGCTGTCAAACGCTCGGGTGAGATTAGATGCGTGAGCTTGAGCGAGGCGATAAGTCCGACGCCGAGGCCGATGTCGCAAGCACAGCCGGCCAAATCATTGTCTCCGCCGGAAATCAGAGAGGCCCCGGTTCGATCGAATTGGAAAGCGCGCCTTCCGGAGACATGCAGAACCAAGTAATGTTCTGCAACATTCCGCCTTACGCAAAGCCCGGCGCCGCAAGGCATGGTGTCGGCAAGTCGCGGCAGGTTGGACCAGACGTCATTGCCGAATTCACGGATGACAAGGTTGCCCCAGTAACGACGGGTCCACCTCGGCGGTGGTTCCTCAAACCCAGGCCGGCATTGACCGCTCCACGAGCCCAGGAAAGTTCTATCTTCCGCAGTGCGAAGCGCGGTTTCGAGGAAATCGGCATCGAGCAAGTTGTCATCATCCACGAAGACCAGTAGGTCTCCCGTCGTTTCACGGATGCCGCGCAGACGAGCGGGAGTGAGCCCCAGTTCCTCTTCGCGAACCAAGCGCGCCTGCGGATGCCAAGAGAGGTCGGGTCGCGGGACCTTGTCCGGCGCGCTGGCATTGTCCACCAGGATCAACTCCCATTTGTCTCGAGGGAGCGTCTGGGCTTCAAGAGACGTCAGACAACGGGAAAGATAGTCAGGACGTGGGTTATGCGTGCATATAACAGCGGAAAGCATGCGAATGGTTTTAGAAATTCATGTGCAAGCTCGCTAGAGCCCGAGGCAGTGTTTTCGACACCCGCCCGCAATCCGTAAGGATACTCGAATGCGATTTCAGACGCTCGAAGGCCACAGGTCGTCCTTGGGCGGGAGTCGCACATCTGGGCGACCTCATACGGTGAGTCTGCTCTTTGTCAGTCTTGCGGCGCCGTTCAGTCGAGTGCTGGCGGGTGCGGCCGGACTACAGACAGATTAATTGGCACTAGGCGGCGGGAGAACAAAGAGAGCATTTGCGCCCACATGCATTTCGTTCGCGATTTCCATGTAGTCGGGATAGGTGGCGACGAAACGAAACCCAAAGCGTGCAAGAAAGTTGCTGATGGGAATGAGGGCACCGCCTGTTGCGCCAAGTCGGGGCGACATGTCGTTGAATTCCGCGTAAACAAACCGGATCTTGTCAGTGGACAACAATTGCTGGGCACCTTGTAAGACAACGAGTTCGCAACCTTCGGTGTCTATTTTTAGAACGTCAATCGTCTGGATATCGTACTGGTTACAGAACTCGTCTAGGGTCGCGCAAGCCACCGTAATGGCACACGGGGTAACGCCCCTTCGAACCGCATATTGCGCGTCAGGTATCAGACTGTTCAAGGTTGATGATGAATACTCGAAAAAAGGGGCGACCCCGCCGGTGTTGCTTAAGGCAAGATTGTGAGCGGCAACGCGTGGGTCCTGTCCGAGACGTTGCAGCAGCTGCAAGAACGTGACGGGATGAGGTTCAAAGGCAAATACTCGCGCGTCCGCAAACGACGTGAGGGCCGACGCAGACGTTTGACCCACGTTGGCGCCGACATCGAAAAACGTGCGGATTGGAATACCCCAAGCCCGGCTCAACCGCTCGATATCGACCATGAAATCGATGCCGTATGGCAGCACGCTACGGTGGTAAACGCGATACCCAGCGGCCTCCAGCATTCCGCGAATCGCGCGCTTCGCTACTTGTCTGATCATAATTTCATTTCATGCAACAACCGCAAGCCTCCCACTTCCCGTGCCTCTCGAATTTGCCTTCGACAGGCTTACTACAATGATGGGGTTCGCGCTAAGCGAAGCAATTCGCCCAATGAAAGCGATGAAACACCGGGCGAAACTGCTTCATGAGCCCGGGGCTGATGCTCTCCGTGCCAGAACCAAATTGCGAGATGCCAACTCCAACTTGATACGAGCACGAAGCAGCCAGTACAACAACGCATCTCGATAGCCCGCAAGAACCCTCCTTGCTTCTCCGGCCGGAATCCGTTGATAGTAAGCCTTTTCGAAATACGCGAGCACGTCTGCGCCTATCATGTCCCGCTGGCGCGCTCTCTTGACACCCGCCCAATGGACAATACGAGGAGACCCCGCGCGTTTCGAGACGGTTTCTGCGTCGAATCCATCCATCGAATGACCGGGCCAGCGCATGATTTGTCGACGTTCGACGCGCAGACCGTCGATCGCCGCCTTCTGGTTGAGCAAATAATTCAAGACGCCTTGATCGCCGGGCATGAAATGTTCCGGATAGCGTAGCCTGCGCGGCATTGTCCACTCCACCCATGGTGCGAAGTCATCCCGAGTGAGCACGCCGGCGGTTCCGAACCATTGCCCGGAGTTGAAGACGAACCTAGGTGGCCGGGCATTCGGATCGATCTTGCGCACCTTCTCCCAGTCGTAATAGAGCCGCTTCATGTCGGCCTCGGACTGCTGCTCATCATCTACCAGGAAGGGCGCGCGACTCTCGCTCCATAGATCTAGGACCCGTCCGGCGACTACAGTGTCGGAGTCGAGCACGAGGAACTTCTCGCCTGGCGGACCAAACAGAACCTCCAACTTCACAAAGCCCCAGCCGTAGTTTCCATTTGGAAGATCTGCCGTCCGGACGTCCCAGTACTCCTGCAACTCGTCCGCTAATCCGCGCTGTAAGCGTCCGCTCACAAGGAGCCGAATGGGAACCGCAGAGTAAAAATAGCGAACGCTAGCCACACAGATGCGCGTGTATCGGGCGTCGTGGGTGGAGGCCGCAATGTAAATGCAGTCGATCGAACTCTCACGAATGCTCAACGCGGCACCAGCTCGGGATTGGTCCTCAAGCGCATCCAGCCTTTCCATTTATGGGCAATGCGACCACCGACACGGCGACCGGGACTGCCGAGCGCCTGTATCATTAGTAGAGCGGCACCGGAGAGGTGCAATGCGCGGGGGCCGAGCGGCCGTTGGCGGATCTGCTTCCAAGACCGCAATGCCGCTGACAGACTCCCTGCGGCTACCCAGTGCTCTGCGACAAAGAAGTAGAGACTGCACAATGCGCGCTGTCTAACCCAATTCATACCGGGTCCTGCCCTAACGTACCGCTCGAACTTCAAGAGAATGCTAGTCGCCGCTTCGAGATGGCGAGGAGAGCGGTGCTGCTCTACGCTCAGCTTGGTCGGCTCGAACTGCCAACGCATGTGGTGGTCGATTTCTGGAAAGCGTATGTAGCGGAGTCCGGCCGCAATGGCCCGGACATGCAGGTCGATGTCCTGCCAACTAGGCAGCGACTCGTCGAAGCCCCCGATTCGATCGAAAGCCGGTCTACGCCACGTTGGGGCGGTGGTTTGCCATGGACATTCAAAAAACAAAAAGCGCAGGAGGTCATCCCCAATGAGTTCAGGATCCAATTGACGCCCCAAGTCGCCGGGGGTGTTCTGAAAAACACCCGTTTGAAACGTCACGAAGTCAAGGTCTTGGTTGCGTCCCATCACGGCGACGCGCCGTGCAAGACTGTCTGGCGCAAGCAGGTCGTCGGAGTCGAGGAAAATGAGCAGATCGGCGTGGCTTTTGGAAACCCCGAGATTACGGCACACATTGGCACCCGACTTGTCGCCCGTCCGCTTGACGTAGCGGATGCGCGAGTCAGCGGCGGCGCGCCTCTCGACCTCCTCCGCCGTGCCATCATCAGAACCGTCGTCGATGATGAGGTGTTCCCAGGCCTCGAAGCTCTGTCCCTGGACCGACTCCATTGTCTCGCACAGTAGCCTCAGGCGGTTTTTCGTGGGCGTGATCACGGAAACTTGCACTTGTGTGGGTGACAGACTATTCATGCCGAGAAATACAAAAAACTGGCAGTGATATCAGGTTACCGAGCGTAAGCACTTCGTACTGATAGCGCACTGCAGGGAATCCTCGCCAGCACGGAAGTGTGCGGTTCACCCGATCATAGACCACCGCCCATGCACAACCCCATGCTGCCTGGCAGAACGGTCCGACTGCCAGTCATCGCCAGCGATAGCCCCGGACTTGACCTTCACACTGAGAAGTTGGAGCTCCTTTACGGCGTGTTCGTCTTGGTGTCGCCTCCAAACAAACCCAAGTCCAAGTGGCCATCTAGCATTCCGGAGATGCGTCCAAGTCATCGTCCATCAATAGCAACAACTTGCTGCCGGCCAATTCATCTTCCATTCTTGGTAAACGTAACAACGCGGTCAGTGGTTGTTCGGGCGCTGTTCGAACTATCAAGGCGCCTTGTAGTAATGAAGCGAGTTTGTTGATCGCCATCACCAGATCCCTCGCCGACGACCACTTGACGAGTGCGTTCTGGTAAGAGCTGGCAGATGTCGGCATCTGTTAGGCAGTTCCGATCATTTTGCCCGGATTTTGGACTTATTCGGTTTCGCAGACCAATTGCGTCGATTGTGATGTGGCAACTGCCCGCTTCAGGATTCGCAGATAGTTACGAATGCGGCTTTTCAGTGACGTCGCGTCGCCGATCCGCACGCAGGCGTCATATGCCGGCTTCGCCCGCCCAAAGTCATTGACCACCTTGAAGCTCTCTTCCGCCAGCAATCGACGTAGACTCTGAGCCGAAAAGTAATTCAGATGCTCCCAGGGATTGACGACCGGCGGGAGAACGCGGTCCCTGAGAAACACGGCAATGGAATTCGCAATAAAGGCCGGGTCACATTGCGGAACGGTGATTGCCAGAAGCGCCCCTGGGGCCGCGTGCTTTCTTAGGAATCGCAACACCGCTCGCGGCTCCGGAACATGTTCCAGAACCTCCGTACAAATAAAAAGGTCGAACGTACTGTCATCTGCAATCTTATCCAGACTATCCAAAACCTCAAATCCGCCCCGGGAGGCTCGGGCACTGCGCTCGGTGCTCGGCTCGTAACCAAAAGTCTGGATTTCCCGCCCCACCAGCATCCGCGTTAGTGCTCCATATCCGCAGCCGAAATCAAGCAAGCGCAAGGGTCTAGCGGAAGAGATAAAGTGTCTTTCAACGATCTGAAGAAAAGCTCCGCCAAACTCCAATAACCAGCGACGGTATTCGACGGTCTCCGTAATTGTCTTCGAATGATCGATTACATCTTCGTACACCCGGCGAAGAAAGTCGTCTGGTGGAAGCCAGCCGGAAAAGACAAATCCGGAAGGGCTCTCGACAATCGGAAATTCATCCTCCGCCGAAATGCCCAGAATCTTGGCAAAGTCGGGTCGATAGGTGGGATTCGCTCCGCCTACGAGAGCGGCTGGAAGATAGGACAAAACACGCGAGTGCTGCTCACCGCTCAGAGGACAACAGCGGTTGATCGGAAATCTTCTCATGGAAATCGTCGTTCGGGCGCTATTCGAACTATCAAGGCGACTTGTAGTAACGCGTGAGTTTCTTGATGGCCGCCACTAGATCCCTCGCCTCGCTAGCTCCCAGCGCTTCATGGATGTCAATTCGGACCATCGCCCGGTTGGCCGCATGCGCGTTCGGCAGTTCGAAATGGTGCGGCCTCGATTGTTTGAGCGACCAAGGCAAGCCGCTGTTGCCGAAGGCGACTGCGTCACGGTGCCATGGCTGGTCGGTCGGATAGACCGAATAGCCGGCGTTCACGCTATCAATCCCCTCTTGGAGGAGAGCTGAAGCAAAATCCCGGGAATCGCATCGAAGCTTTGAAGTGTCGAGGCACAACATCAGATACCAATAGGAACTCAAACAGTCCGGTGGATCGCCAATGAGCGACACGCCCTCCACCCCTTGCAGCCCAGTCTTGACCAGCGAGGCGAAGGCGCGGCGGGCCTTAATGAAGCCGGCCAACTTTTGAAGCTGCACTCGGCCGATCGCCGCACTGATCTCGTCCTGGTTAAAGTTCAGCGAGGCGACTAGGTTCGACTGATTTCCTAGCTCGTCGTAGGACTTGCCGCGGTCGACGATTTGCCTGGCCTTCGCGAACAGCAGGGGGTCCTTTGTGAAGACCACCCCGCCCTGTCCGCCCGTGGTGTGATGCTTTCCGAACATCGTGGAGAATGCCGAGATCGGGCCGAGCGATCCCACCATTCGGCCCTTGTAGATCGCTCCGTGCGCCTGGGCGCAGTCCTCCACCACAGGGATTCGACGCTCCGCAGCCAGCGCCAGTATGGGGTCCATATCCACCGGATGCCCGCCCATGTGTGCCACGACGATCGCCGACGTCCGATCCGACAGGACCGCTTTGATTTGGTCCACCGATGGGAGGATAGACCCGCGATCGGAATCCGCCGGAATCGGGATGCACATGTTAAGTGCAACCGGCATCATGCCACCGGGATCGGTGACGGGCGGCACGATGACCTCGCTGCCGGGCTCCAGACCTAGGGCTCTTAGCGCCACATAGACGGCGTTTGAGCCGGAATTCACTGCAGCGGCGTAGCCACCGCCCAGATACTTCGCGAAAGCCTCGCAGTAAGCCTTTTCTTCGGCGCCGCCATAGACGATGGCCCCGCCGCTGCGGATTTCGCGGGTCATGAGCCGCCGGACCGCCCGCCTCTCTCGGCTATCGAAGTGGCGCCTGCGCGGCCAGGGAAATCTGCGGACGCGGGGTCCGCCATGCACAGGCGCCGGCTTGCAGAGCACTGCCCTCATCATGGCGAGGTCGATGTTCGCGGCGACAAGCCCCCCCTTGATAGCTCTGACCACGAAATCTCTTACGGTACTTCTTTCGCCAGCGTTCCTTGTTTGAAACACTACGGGCGCCAGCTTGTTTCGAGGGCATTTGCGCGCTTCATACTCTTCTTTCAGCACGCCGTTATAGACTGCGCTTTTGGGTCCGAGCGGAAGATCGATCTCCCTGCCGGCGATGGCCGACTCGTACATGGCCATGCATAATTCCAGCGAGCCTAGAGCTTCACGGGAGGGAACGGGCAAAAGTCCGCCGCTCTCGACGCTGTGAGCGATCTCGCGGTAAAGACGCGCGTGCGGTGTCAACACTGGTTTGTCTTTGGCGACCAAACGCAGCAACCCGCGGCTGACAGATGAGGATCCAGGGCGGGTGTCCGGCAGCGCTCTGTCAAGGGCCCGCAAGGCCTTGGACACAGAGCCCGTGTCCGTTGTGAGGCCCCCTGGCAGACCGACCGTTCCACGGCTTCCCTGAATCTCAAAACCGCCTCCTAGATACCCGGAGTTCACGGACGCAAAGCAGCTCGCGACGCGTCCACTTTCGAACCGGATTCTCGCCTCGACGTAGTCTTCCGATTCGATTCGGGTATACCGTGTGTCCATGTCCGCGATAACTGACACTGGACGCCCCATAGCCAACAAGAGCACATCCAGCTCGTGGATGAGCTGGGTCACAAGCACGCCGCCGCCGGCAACTGTCCAAGATCCCCACCAGCCGCCCCTGCCGTGATCCGAGTGCGGAACATAACTGTGTCGTGCAATCAGCGCGGACTGGATTTCCCCGATCCAACCATTTCGGCACAGCCATAACAGACGGCGGAACGGTGCGTCATACCGAAACTGGTAGCTTACGGCCAATTTCCCTGGGTGGCGATCCTCGGCCTCCGCGATCCGCATCGCGCTGGCGAGAGAGTGTGCAAGCGGCTTCTCGCAAAACACATATTTCCCCCCATCGAGCGCCCCTACGACCAGCGCCTCATGGGCGGAGGGTGGGGTCGTAATCGCAACGAGGTCCACGTCGGGGTCTGCGATCAGGTTTGCGGCGTCCCGATGGCTGCGCGGCACCTGGAACGCGTTACAGAAGTCCTGAAGTCTTTCGGGATCAACATCGGCAGCAGCAAACAGCGTTGCGGCACCGCAGGTCATTGAGATCGCCCGGGCGTGTTCTTTAGCGATAGAGCCGGTTCCAATGATGCCGACTCTTAACATAAGAAAGTTTTAAACCTCATTACTGCAACTCTGTCATGCATGATTGGCGCAAGAAGTCGGGGGTATTCCTCAAACGCTGGACCAAGAACTCATGGACTTTTGAAGAATCAGGAACGAAAAGCAATGCGCTTCGCCCGAGTTTTACGCGGTGCGCCAGTCCAATGCGCTCAAGGAGATCACCAGCTTCCGCAAAGCGCATCGGTCCGCGATATTGGCGCCGCGACCGGCAGTCAAATATCTCCCCCCTTTCATCGACAACTCGAAGCCGATCCATCGTCCCGTGTTCATAAGCATATTCACTGCCCGACTCAAATTCTGCCGTATGAAAAAAAGTATAGTAGTGAAACGTCACTCCGAACATCAACACCGACGCGCCCCGTTGGATAAGGCGGCTGTAGGGCGTTCTAGCCCCACAGGGACAGTCCTGGCGATAGTGGTCGGCGCAGACTTCCTTTGCGATCGGGCCCGAGACCGCTAGGGAATGCGTGGCGTGGGTGCTTCTCACTACGCCGGGTTGAGTTCTGAAAACCTCGGTGAGGAGGCCATTCTGGGAGGGTGTTACCCGGGCGTCAAACAAAGGCCCGGCTTCATCAGGCGACGAAGGATAGCAATAAGTGTGCGTGGGGAGGCAGAGCGTGTCGCAGAACTCGCGGAACATACTGAGGACGCCGTCCGGGCCGTTCGTGAAGCGTCCGCAACTAGACAGCGAGCTGTGTACAAGCAGAATTTCTGCCCCGCCACCTGTGACTTGCTCAAGAGCCGAGCGCAGCGCATCTGGCCGGATCGGCGTAGAGACTTGGCGCCACGCGCGCGATACTTTCCTTTGCAGATTGAGCGTTTCCTGCCGGATGGGCCTGTAAGCTCCACCCAATACGCTCCGCACCCTTCTTGTCAGGCCAAGACGTTCTGACACGATTGATCTTCTAACCACTATGAACTTATAGTCTGTCCTGAAGGACCGGTCGTGAAGCGCCCGAACCGCACATTCAGAATTTCTGTCCCGTCATTGGTGACTTGCTCAAGCGCCGAGCGCAACACTTCCGGCCAGGTCGGCTTCCTGAGTCGATGAAAGTTTACGCAAGCCCGCACCCAAGAGGACGTCTTAAGCAATTAAGATTGCAAGATCACCCTGCCTAACCTCGCGAAAGGCTGACAACATCTTATGCATAGGTCTGCCAGATGGGATTGCAGCACGTCATTGCCGAATTCTCCGTGAGGGCGCGGGGGCAGCGCCAAAATGTCTTCGAACTCCGCTTCCGACCATCCCAACTTTTTGGCGACATAGCGTTTGTCTGCTTTCTGCCTACCCAAGTCATCGGATGGCTTTGACAACTCTTCCAAAGCTTCCGCACGCGTGATTTCTCCATTACAGATGAGATTGGAAAGATGCGCTTTGCGCTTGTCGATGCCGTACTTGGTCGGCAGGACGTAACCTTGATAGAAACGGGTAAAGACGGATTCGTAGTGTTTCCCGCCGTAGTCTCTCCATCCGAACTCGTCGATCAACAGCCTCTTAGCTTCGAGTTTCCTATAGGGAACCAGCTCGAGGATGCATAACTCCTGGATAGCTTTGACTCGTTGATAGTAGAGCCGCTGCCACACTCCCAGTCTCGGCAGCTTCTTCATGGGAAATTCCCCGAACGCCCGATGAATGCTCGTCAGGTTCACGAGATCGAATTTCGGGTAGTACCAAGCAGGCGGCAGAAGCCATTCGGTCGCAAAGTTATTTCCTGATAGAACATAGTTGATCCCGTGCTCAACGGCGATCTTGTGCAGGGCACCGAAAATCATATGATCGCTTGGTATGTCCAGATCGAGAACCGAAGCCTTGAAGTAGGCCCTCTGCAGATCCCGGAACTCCGGCCAATCCATGACAAAAGTATGCAATGGAAAGCCAAGCTTCTTTACGATCACTTCGATATTGCCGACCGCCAACTCGTCGTTCCAACCATTGTCGAAGTGCACGACCAGCGGATGCAGAGCCCATTTCTTCGCCAAATATGCCATGTAGGAGCTGTCCACGCCCCCACTTAGTCCTAGGATGCAGTCGTATGGTTTGCCTTTTCCGCTCTCCTTGATGTTGCGCAACGACACCTCAAGCAGCTCGGCGCGCCGCTCCTCGCTGGGCCGGGTTCTTAAAATCGCCTGGTAGTCATGCCACCAATTGCTGACCCCATCCTTGTCAAACACGATATCGGGGTCGGTGTTATCCATTACGGTCTTCGTACAAACCCGCAAGACCTTGGGCACAAACGGCAGTTCTGGCGGCTTGCCTACTTCGTCTAACACTAAGCGGCTATTCGCTGTGTTCAGCGTTGCCTTGGCCATCATCGTTAGTCCAGAGATGCATGGCAAACATTGTGACCCTTGGGTTTGCCAGGATCTGTCTACGCGCAAGCTATTCGATCCTTCACGCTAATCCAACACTGTGGGCAACAGCCGAACCTGCCGAAACAAATTGGCTCCCCGGTAACAGGATGACGCCGGAGTGTAGAGAGTGATTGTGAAGGACGTAGAACCAAACCTTCGGGCGTAGGTCAATCTATCACGTTTACAATTCTTTACATATCTTTTGGACAATCTTTCGGACAAACTCTGCCAAACCTTCCCCTACGGGCGTGGCGTCTCTCAACATAACCATAATGTCTGCAACATGTTCCACGTATCCATTTCGAAAACAGACTTACTGAACGGGATGGATGGTGAAAAATCGCGTGGGTGTTGAAAAAGTTACGGTGATGACCCAAGCAGAGCGGGGCAGGAGCGTGGCAAAGCGAAATCGCCTTCTTGGCCTCGAAATCGGCGATTAGTGGACACCGTTTCGCCTGCTCGCGACGTTGTGGGACGATTTTCATCTGGAGCGCCCCGAATCGTTGTGCGATCCGTATTGGAGATGCCCTTTGTCAGGTGAGACGGGACCAGAGGTGTTCCTGTAGTTCTGGCCCTGAGGGATAGCTTATCAAGACGCCTTCCCCTTTTGCGGCGAAAACAAACATGCTGCCAGCCGCGACGGCACTACACCCTCCGCCAACGACGGCTTGTTCAAAATCCTTGATGCTCCCTGCGCCGCCATTTGCGATCACAGGAACTCCGACGGCACTGCAAACCGAATGCAGCAGCTCAATGTCATAGCCACCAAATGTTCCTTCTCGTTCTATCGATGTGAGAAATATCTCTCCCGCGCCCAGCTCCTCAGATCTCCTCGCCAATTCGACGGGACTGAATTTGGTTTCTTTCCTCCCCCCCCTGATATAGGCCTTGCATCGTTTCCAAAGGTTGTGCTGGGCGTCGATAGAAACCACCACACTTTGTGAGCCGAAACGCCCAGCCACATCTGCGACTAATTGGGGTCGCTCGTATGCCGCTGTGTTGATTACAATCTTTTCGATTCCGCGTTTGAAAAGCTCCACACACTGGCCGATCGAATTCACGCCGCCGCCATAGGCAATCGGCATGAACGCTTCGCTAATGATGTCCTCGAGCCGCTCGAAATCAACGCGCCCCTTCGCCGTCGCCTCGATGTCAAGCAGAATTAACTCATCGGCCCTCTTCTCATTGAAGATCTTCACCGCGTTAATCGGATCACCTAGATAGCGGGGCCGCGCAAACCGCTTCGTCTTCACAATCCCGCGCTCGGCGAGAAGGAGGACTGGAATGACTCTGACTCGCCTCACCCAGTGAATTTCATCGACGCAAAATTCTTGAGCAGTTGCTGACCGTAAACATGGCTCTTTTCCGGGTGGAACTGCACACCAAGGATGTTGCCGAATGCAAAGCCGGAAGAGAAGCGATACCCATGCACGGCTGTGCACATCACTACGCGGGCATCGTCACACCGGAAATGGTAGGAGTGGACATAGTAGAATCGCGGGGTCTCACTCATTCCTCCAAACAACGCACACTCCGTGTGGCTGGTAGCCGCCCATCCCATATGCGGCACCTTTTCACCGTGCTGCATCAGGGCCCTGTCGAAACCCACAGTATCCATCGGCACCCAGTTAAGGCCCGAGGAGTCGCCCTCCTCGCTTCCCCTGCCGAGAAGTTGCGCACCAAGGCATATTCCGAGAATCGGCACGCGTGCCGTAAGGACTCTCTCACTCAGCACATCCACCAAGCCCCGCTCGTGCAGGGACTTCATTCCAAATCGAAAATGGCCGACGCCGGGGAGAATTAGCTTTGAGGCCGCGCGGACAATGTCAGGTTCACTGGAGATGACGCACTCAATCCCTGCACGATCCAGCATGTTGCTGATGGATCTCAAGTTTCCCAAACCATAATCGACAATGACGATCATGCTCTCAGTCTGCTGTGGCCTCCTCAAGTGGTTGGCGCTGGTTACCCTTTTTCGTCAGCAAGTCATTATAAGCACTAAGCAGCTTACAAATGAATATGGATTCGTCGAAGTAATGAACGACATGGGCTCTCGCGTCGCCCATTCGCGATAAGTCCGCTGTACCAGTACACATAGAAACAAGGTGCCGACTTAGAGCGTGTTCATCCTCCCCGTTCACAAAAGTGAGGTACCTAGCCATTCCATTGCTGGAGTATGCGGGAAGCCGATTGCTGAGGATCGGCAGTTCACAACTGCAACACTCTAGGAACGTGACCGGAAAAGCATCCATAACGGGAAAATTAACTGCAAAATCGACCATGGAATACAAGATGGGAAGACTTTCATACTGAACCTCATCTATCACACGAACGCGTTCCATCATTCCTTCTTGGGACGCAATTGATAAGATCTTGTCTATGCAGCGTTGGTCACTCAAATACTTCTTAAATATAATGTATGCGTCAATTTTCCCTTCGCGCACGGCCATACAAAATGCCTTCATGATTGTGTCCTGACGATAGTTTTGCCTTATGAGGCGAGGGGAAAGGATTATAGTAGCGCCTTCCGGAATTCGCAGTGCAGACCGCCAGTCCGACGCTTGAGTCTCGTAGCCCGGACGAAACGCTTGCGTATTGATGCCGATTGGTAGCAACAGTGAATGCAACTCACGTCCACTGAGCTCTGAAGCGAGTACAATCATATCTTCGCTGTCTGCAATAAACAGGTCGCATCGCGCAATGGCTTCCGCCTTCTGCTCGCGTAGATGGGGATCGTGATCTGGCAACCTGGTCCAGTTCAGGTCCGAGCCATAGCAGGTTAGTACCAGTGGATGCAAGTCAGCCATCGCGCAGTGCCAGGCTTTCTCATCGATCCAATGGACATGACATATCTGACCCTGGCTTCGTTGCCACGCACGTTTCAACTGGGTCCCTATCGCCAAATCGGCGAGGGAGTTTCCAAGATTAGGTCCCAATATTGTGCTGATGGTTCTCCGACCCGCTAGTGGCCATTTCGAGTGTGTCACCAAGGGCAAGTCTACTGTGCGAATCGCAGCGTTACGGTCCACTAGGCTAATCTGAGTGCCCGCTCTTGCGAGGGCCTGCAAATATCTATATTGATGGATGTCCGACGGACTTGCCACAGTGAGCAATCTCAGCATTTGCCGCTTCCACGGGCTGTCAGACTAAAGGTTACCGCATAGACTGCGCGGTTGTATCTTCCTTGAAAACGTTGTAGAGCAACCTCACGAACAGAGCGAATCTCGATTAGGCATGAGCCGTTGGAAAATGCTGGGATCGAGTTCTCTCTCCGCAGGATAGGATACTATCTGTAGGGCACTGCACCCGCCCCCAAAAGTATTTACCCTACAAGAAGCCGAACGGTCGCATCCACTAGACGTTGAATTCGTGCAATTTATACCATTCATATGTAGAACGTATTCCGTCCTGAAGCGACGTTTGGGCAGAGTAATCGGCTATTCCCCTCGTGCGGGTCATGTCCGGCAGCCGCCGCGATGGAGACCCTGGTGTTGCTGGCTTCGGAACGATGCGCAAGCGCTTGCCGACTATTTCGATCACAAGCTCTGCAAGCTCTTGCATAGTGACCTCAGGTGCTTCTGCTCCAAGGTTCAACACCTGGCGTCTTGCCGCATCGGCCTTCAACAAGCGCAACAACATTTCGACGGCATCGTCAATATAGCAAAAGCAACGCTTATGGTCTACAGAATATACCTCCAACGTACTATCGGCCTCCGCATTATGTGCTTTTTGTAGAAGCTGAGGGATCACATGGCCCATACCCATGCGCGGCCCGTAAACATTATGTGGCCGAACGATCGTATAGGGCAGACCTGAGTGCAACAGCATAGCCTCACCGTAAAGTTTGGACAACATGTATGAAGTGCGGGGTTCCGAAAGATCAGGCAGTGCCAAGGCCGTGTTTTCCGGGGTCGGGAGCGGAAGCCCTAGATGAAGTAGGCTGCCCGCGTATACCTCACTCGTGGACGCAAACAAGATTCGCGTAAGGCTCGCTTGTCGGGTAGCAAACCTAATTACCGCATCTTGCATTAGAACGTTCTCGCGCAAGGTCTGATATGGCCGGTCGCTAACGTTTTGAACACCTACTATCGACGCAAAGTGAATCACAAAATCATAGTCGCTCTCCAAACTATCTAAGGTATTCGGCTGCAGCAGATCTCCTTCATAAAACTTGACATTGCAGCGTGCTTCCAATTTCTCGATCCGAGCATCCTTCTTGCCGCGCATCAGATTATCGACAATGTGGACGGCGTATCCATCATTGGCCAGGGCAAATGCTAACCGCTCGCCAATGAACCCGGCCCCGCCGGTCAGAAAAACCTTGCCGCTCATAGGTCACCACGTCCTATCGCCTTAACCTTGCAGCCTGCAGCTGCGAAGCTACAAGTTTGCTCCGCCGACAACACGTTGTTCGCGTCAACGATTAGGGGTCTTTGTGTCCCAATCCACTCCTTAGGATCCAACTCTCGATAGGTCTCATGGGCCACAGCAAATATGACGGCGTCGTATCCGTCTGGCTTTGGCAACAGCCTCTGCACCTTTCGGCCTATGTCCACTAGTTCATCGGCAAATGGGTCGTGGATGTCTATCACGACTCCTTCCTCTTCCGCACACGCAATGAAGTAGCTTGAAGGTGAGTTGCGTGTGTCAGAAACACCCTCGCGATATGAGGCACCTAGTAATAAAATCCGCCTACCGACTAGGACACCGAGGGCGGATCGTAATAGCGCGAGCGTCGCGCGTGGCATTTCGCGGTTCACCTTTACCGCAGCCTCGTTGAAGGGAAAGGAGAGGTCGGCGAAACCAAATAGTTCTCTTGCTCCGACGCCAAGCAAAAGCGGATCCTTGGTCAAGCAGTAACCGCCTACACCAAACCCAGGTCTCATAAGGTTCCGATGTGTAGGACGCATTTGGATTGCCTGAATAACAGATGGAAGATTAATTCCAGCCCGTTCGGCAAATCGAGCCCACTCTTCGATGAGCGCTATGTTTACCGCACGGAAGCTATTCTCCATCAGTTTTGCAGTTTCTGAGTCGATTGGTTGCGCCAATCTTGTCAACGGATAGTCTTTGGTACTTATCAGCTTCTTGAGGAAGCGTTCGCAGGCATCCGCAGCTTGACGTGTATGACCGGCGTAGACTCGCCAGAAGTTGGTGATTGACCTGAGATAATCGCGACCTGGCATTACTCGTTCGTACGAATGAGCAATCAGCACACTCTCTGCGTCAATGCCACGGGCTTCTAAGCCCTTTTTTAGCTCTGTAACAACAAGCTTAGAGGTCGTACCTGGAGGCACCGTCGTCTCGATAACTACTAAGCTCCCCGAGTGGATGTGGTCGCCAAGAGTGCGGATTGCCGCAAGAAAACTTTCAAACTTCGCTGTAGGGGGAGTCGCCTCGAAATCCACATCGAGCTGCACATCGACGACGGCAACATCGCATCTCTCATATTCCGAGGCATCGGCGCTTGCCCGTAAGTTTCCGGTATCTCGCCCGTGCTTGACTGCCCTGTGAAGAGCAGTGTCAGTAGTTTCGAATGGGAAGCGGCCGGAATTTATCGCATTGATGCGTGCTTCCCCGAGCGTGGTAGGAAGATCTACGCCAACCACGTCGAAGCATGGTCTGCCCTTGTCATCTCGCGCGCCAGCCAACGCGGCAGCCATCGCCGCCCCAACAAACCCTAATCCTTGTACGCAAACCTTATCCATTAAGAGCGAACTGCTTTAGCCTCAATCGTCGGGTTGCAGTCCTGTTGCTGGCGACGAATGTCGCCGTTCCCTATATGTCTGTCGAGGGGGCGCTGCCCATCACAACAAAATGTGCGTCTGCGCAACTCAACTCGGAGCATTCGCCGCGCGTAAGAGTGCTGAAGCGACTTGCTCAACGCTTGATTTCTCCATCTGTGGATGCAATGGCAGTGTAATGACCTGCTGGGCAAATTCCTGCGACCTCTGAACGGACGCAGCCTTATAGTCCGAGAATGCTGAGAATCCAGTTATACATGGGTAGTGGAGACTGGTTTGGATTCTGTCCCGACGAAGCGACTGAACTGCCTTGTCTCGAGCGGCCGCATGGGGCGCCACGACGGGCATCAAATGGAAAGCGCTGTCGCCATTTCGATTCGTAAAAGGAATCTTCCAGCCCGGCAAATTGCAAATGAGATTTTCATATAGCCGTGTCAGTTCACCACGTCTATGGTTAGCTCCACAAAGTTTCTTTAGCTGCTCTCTTCCCAAGGCAGCGTGGATCTCGTCAAGGCGATAGTTATAACCGTGAACTGACACATCATATGTGTTGGCGTACCCCTTGTCGCGGTCCCAGGTCAACGTGCTCATCCCGTGCGAACGAAGCAGGCGAATCCGTTCTGCTAGATCGTCGCGACCTGTTACGACCATACCACCTTCACCGGTTGCAAGGTTCTTGTTACTGAAGAATGAGAATGTGCCAATGTCGCCGATGCTGCCCGCCATACCGACCTCATCATAAGCAGCACCTATGGCGTGGCACGCATCTTCAATAAGATATAAATTGTTCTGTCGGCATACGCGCAGCAACTCGCGCATTCTGCACAAATGGCCACCATAGTGCATGACTATGACCGCCTTAGTACGCGCGGTGATCAGCTGTTCTACATGCGTCGGATCAATGGTAGGTTCATCGAGGCTAATAATGTCTGCAAAGACCGGTGTTGCTCCCATGGCAGTCGTCATGTTCGCGGCGGCGACGAAGTTTAGGGCTGGCTGTATGATCTCATCGCCCCGGTTAATGCCAAGCGCCAAGAGCGCCAAATGTAAGGCCGCCGTGCCGTTTGCTACAGCAAAAGCATGGTCGGTGCGTTGGAATTCGGCAATCTCCTGCTCAAATGCGTGCACTTCAGGCCCCATTGAGATCCACCCGCTTCGTAGAACGCGCAATATCGCGTCTTCCTCCTCTCTGCCATAGTTAAGGGCACCGAGCGGAATACGCCATTCAGACATGCTCAAACCTTTCGCGTTTCTCCTTGAACATCTCCTGCGCCCGCGCGTAGTCGTCCGGACGTCCGATATCGAGCCAGAGGCAGTTGGACGGGAACGCGCACACTTTCTCGCCGGCTGCAAGGAGCTTGATCACGAGGTCAGGGAAGTCAAGATACTCGCTCTGCTTGATGAACCGCAGCACCCTCGGTTCGTAAACATAGATTCCCGTGCTCACATGGTACGTATTCTCGGGTTTCTCGTGATAGCCCGTGATACGGTGGTCACCGTCGAATTCAAGAACACCAAGATCAATTTTTACTGTCCGCTTGTGCGTGGCGATGGTAAGCGTGGCCCCCTGTCGGCAGTGAAAGGCCACAAGTTCGTGGAAGTCCAAATCGGTCAGCAGATCACCGTTCATGACCAGAAACGTTTCCTTGAGCCCACGCACCGTCGCGAGCGCGCCGGCCGTACCTGTAGGCTCGTGTTCCACGATATAGCGAAGCTTGAGCTTCTGATCGAGGTTCTGGCGGTGCTGGAAGTAGGCTTTGACCAGTTCCGCGAGATGGCCAAGCGTCAATGTGATGTCCGTGACGCCAAAGTAAATCAGCCGCTGCATCAGCACTTCGAGTATAGGCGTATTACCGAGCGGCACCAGAGGCTTGGGAAAATTGGCTGTATAGGGGTGCAACCGCACTCCCTTCCCACCTGCTAGGATCACCGCGCGTAGCCCGGCGGCGGCGCCGTGCCTTGAAGGAAGTTTTTGTTGTTTCGCACTCACAGAGTGTATTCCTCCGCCAGGTGATCGACGGAGTCAGAGCGAAGATAGTGCTCCGTGCGGCATAGATTCTCTTCCATAGAAGTAAGGAATACTGTCAGGGTTTTGGTCCAATCAATGCTGCGACATGCGTTGGTGAATAACTGAGCTTGTCTAGCAAACGACCCGCCAGCCGAGCTCCCGGAAACGGGCGCAACCCCTCGCTGGGCTTAGGATGCTGCGCGAAGTTTCTTCGCAATATTGGCCAGCCAAAGTAGTCTTTTGGTTCGATTTGTGCATCTCGATCGGAAGGAGCAGTTGCCCTGGGTAAATCCCACCAAAAGACGTAACCGCCCTTTTTGAGTACCCGGTCCATTTCGCTCGCGGTGTGCTTTCGCAGCGCCGACGTGGGGATGTTCGAGAAGCACACAAACTGGGTAATCAGGTCGAAACGCTCGTTTTCGAATGGAAGCGTTGCTCCGTCTGTCTTGATCAAGTGCACCAGCGGGTTTTTCGGTACTCCCAAGGCGAATCTTACATCGCTGACATCGACACCCACTACGTCCTCTGGTTTCGCATCATACTCCAAGAGGAACCTGAGCCAGCGTCCGTCGCCACACCCAATATCCAGTATTCGCCACCCGCAGAGGGTTGATGTTACCGAGCCAACGAGTTCCCCAAATGCGCGAAACTGCTGTGCTCTGAAGTCTCGAGATTCTGTCGTGAGACCCAGCCAGTGGTTCCGAAACTCGGGGCTTGTAAAACGAACCTCGGCGTGGGCTCTTGCGGCCGCAACCTCTGAAGCGTACTTCACAGATAGGCTTTTCATAGTTGCGCTTGCGTTCTCAAACGCAGTTTTTTTTGCAAGCGCCACAACCTTTTCAAACCGCGATTGATCCACGGGGGCAAGTAGCCTTCGAGCAGAGCATTCCGAAGCTCGTGATCCTGAGAAAAGCCATGGCGGAACGCACGCCACGCGAGTCGCGCTGCTTCTTTTCGGTTTCCTGCCACACGATTCGCGAGAGCTGCCTTCCGATAGCCCAATCCCAGGAACCGTATGCGACGCGCGGTATCACTGAAGAATTTTGGATGACGGTGCACCATTATTTCATGTGTTTCATGATCGCGACACCGGTAACTGTTTGAGATCTTGTTAGCGTGTCCGATCCGATAACGATAGAACGTCCGGCCGCAGTGGTAGCCCTTAAGACCAGCCTCAAAAGCTCCAATGCAAAAGTCGTAGTCTGCATTTCCACGCGCGAGTTCGATGGCGAACCCACCCAGTTCCTCCCAGGTCTGCCTTTTATATGCACATGCTCCTGGTGTCGGCTGATTTTCCACAAGGTCCTCTGGTCGGACAACCGTTGGGTGACGCCAAATCTCACTGCTGTTCCCGAAACACTCATAGTCGCCGTACACAAAAGCCGCATCCGGATGACGTTTAAAAGTGTCCAACACGAGCGCAATCGAATTGGGCAGGAGCTGGTCATCGCCATCGAGGTAAAAATGGTAAGGCGTCTCCGATAACTCGAAGGCCATGTTTCGAGAAGGATATGGCCCGACATTATTCGGCATCGCGAATTTGCGCAACTTAGGATGGTGCAGCTGATCAAAAACTTGTTGCGTCCGCTGATGGGTGGTGCCGTCCATCACCAAAACGGCCACCCACCGATCATCCGTTTGTGCGAGCACGCTCGCCCAGCACTCCAGCAGCCAATCGCCCTCACTATAGCAAGTAATACCTACAGTGATCAGCGCATCGTTTTCGTAATGCTTCTTGTCGGAATTCAAGGCTGCGAGAGACAGAATCGGTCCTTCTACTGACTTTACGCTCGGCGAACCACAGGAACGACTAGATACTTTGCTTCAACAGAACTAAGGCAATGTACGTTTCTCATTGCAAGCTGATGAAGCCAATGCCTTAGTTGGAGGTCCACCGTCACGCAAGAAGGCGCTCAAATCGCCATCAATGGCTGAGGTCCCCTCTCGAACAAACAAAGCTGCAATCCAGTATGGAGCTACCGCTTGAGGAACAACCATGCCCTCAAACTGTTTCTCACGGCGTCCGAAGACGCTAATAAAAAGGCGCCTCGCAAAGGAAACGCACCGATCGGTAGTACTTCTTCTCCTTGCCGGTGCATCTGGCGAGGAGACCAATCCTTGTTTTCCGCATTGAGGGCAAATCGTATGCTCCGTTGCCAAGGGATACTCTCGCGTTGATCCAACCCTCGGTAGGCTCCATGAGTTGGTCACTCCCGAGCCCCAGGAGAGTGCTCCGAAGACATGCCACTCCGCCATGAGCCACCGCGGGAACAGTCTAGCCACGTCTTCTTCCGAAAACGATCGCTGATGGTAGTCTGGGTGAAAGATGTGCCGACAGAATGCGCAGCGCACGTGCCGTGTCTCAAGCGCTTCCCGATAGGGAACGCTTATCAGCAGGTAGTTCTTGGCAACGCGCATCATTTCTGAACAAGCTTTGCCTAGGGCATCGCTCGGCAAGTGCTCTAAAACTTGACTGCTCATCACCAAATCAAACGAAAGGTCTTTGCATGGTAGGGCCTCCACACTAGCCAGGATCGTTGCGCCAGCAGCGTGACTAAGACTTTCGGCACAGCTATCCAGAGTAACCACATCACATTTCTCTCGTATTCCGACGGTCGCCCAACCCGTGCCACCCCCAGCATCAAGAACGGTGCGGCAACCAGCTGGTATCAAAGCCGCAAACAGTTGCGCTTTCCGTCGTCCGTCCGGCAACTGCAGCGCACGCCGGTCAAAGCAGTTCTCCAACTCGTATGGATTCCTAGGCACCCGAAAATCCATCAATGCTTCACAAGATTCCATCGCGAATTCGCAAACACTACACCGGATGATTGATCATACGTCCTTGATCGGGGGAGAGCGCTGCTCTCCACAACGTCCAGCAGAGGCACCTCTGTCAAATAATCATGGTACGCGCCTCGACTATTGGAAATAGACAAGTTACAAAGGTAGTGCCCGGCGGCCAGAGTCAAACCTGGAATGTGGAGATCTACAATCCCTTCGCCCTCAATTGATTCAATCTCGGTACCTGCGTCATTGGACACCGTGTTCAGAACCCGCACCGCCCCTGCGGTAAGCAGGGCGAACCCAAAACAAGGCGTGCGAACGGTTTTCTGAGCAAAGTAATGAATCCGGATCAAAATGTCCTCGCCAGCCGCGATCCTATTGACGGGCCTGCCCTCCACATTCAGAACCTCAAATTTCGTGATTCGGGCTTGATCATCCCCTTGACGACGGTGGAGTTCCAGACGGTCATTCGAGTTCCATGTCGTCAACGAGGACATGTAATGTTGACACGCTTGGGAAACCGGGCCGTCGTAGAGCAATGCTCCCCTTTGTATCAAAATGCCGCGGGTACACAGTCTCTCTATAGCCTGCAAATTATGGCTGACAAAAAGAACAGTCCGACCTTCATTAGCAACCGCCCGCATCTTGCCGAGACATTTCCTCTGAAATTCCGTGTCTCCGACGGCTAAGACCTCGTCTACTATGAGGATTTCTGGATCTAGGTGTGCGGCTACAGCGAACGCCAAGCGCACGTACATTCCGCTGCTGTAGCGCTTAACTGGAGTGTCGAGGAATTTTTCGATTTCAGCGAACGCAACGATGCAGTTAAATTTCTTTGTTATCTCTGCCTTTGTCATGCCGAGGATCGCGCCGTTAAGAAAGATGTTTTCGCGACCGCTCAGTTCCGGGTGAAATCCCGTTCCCACTTCTAGGAGGCTGGCGACACGACCATTGATCTCAATCCGCCCTTGCGTGGGCTCGGTTATTCGCGAAAGGATCTTCAGCAGGGTTGATTTGCCGGCCCCATTGCGCCCGATAATGCCAACGACGTCGCCGCGTTTGACCTCGAACGATACATTCCTCAATGCCCAGAATTCTTCGACTTCGTCGCCTTGGATGATCTGGCGCCCTCGAGCCATGTCGAACGCCTTGCGTCCGAAGTTCTTCGCGTGCCGCACGACCGTATCGCGAAGGGTGTTGTGGCCTTCGCGACGGGCGGACTCGTGCCCCAATAAGTAGCGCTTAGACAGGTTTGCGACGCTGATCGCGACTTCAGCCTGAGAATCGTGAGCCATGTCTAGAAGTGGGCCGATCTGGATCGAGACCGACATGTTCTTTCGTCTAATATCTCAGATCAAATCTGCGAGTGTTTTTTCCATTTTCCTGAACTGCCGAACTCCCAGCAACAGAAACAAGGTGATGACAGAGAGGCCGAGGGTAAACTCGGGCCAATAGATCTGGGTTTGTCCGCCGAGGATGCACCAGCGGAAACCATCGATGATACAGACCATGGGGTTCAGCGAGTACAACAAGCGCCAATTCTCCGGCACGACCTGGGAACTAAAGCCGACCGGAGAAACATAGATGCCTAATTGGAGGATGAAAGGAATTACGTAGCGAAAGTCGCGATATTTTACATTTAGAACAGTGACCCACAGACCTGGACCGAGAGAAGCAAGAAAGGCAAGCAATACAAAGATCGGCAGCAAGAGGAACTGCCAACGTGGCGAGAATTGATACCAGATCATTATGGCAATAAGGATGCCGAAACCAACTAGAAAATCGACGAGTGCAACGACGATATTTGCTGTGGGTATGATGAGTCGCGGGAAGTATACCTTGTCGATTAGGCTGGCATTACCCACGAGGCTGTTCGAGGCATCTGAAAAGGCGCTGGAGAAGAATGTCCACGGCAGCATTCCGGCGAGGACCATCAGTGCATAGGGGGCACTCCCTTCGCTGGGCAGTTTGGCGAGCCGAGCAAAAATGAAGGTGAAGATGACCATCGTGAGAAATGGACGGAGGACCGCCCAAATGGCACCAATAGCAGTTTGCTTGTAACGCACCGAGACGTCGCGCCAGGCGAGCACCTGAAACAGCTCACGATAGCGCCAGAGATCACGCCAGTAGTTTTTTTCCGCACGCCCGGGTTCGAGGATGGTCTGCACAGGGGGAGCCAGCAACTGACCGACACTCTTGGTCACGCGGCCTCCATTAGCCGATTCAACGCGGCGCGGACGCCGGTCCCAAAGGGCTGACCACCGAAACGCGCGCGTGTCGCGGCCGCGAGCGCACTCGGATCGGGCTTCGCCTCGACGAGCAGGCGCTCCAAGGTTGCCGTGAACTCGGGCTCTGAGACGACCGTCCCCAACTCGCCGTCGGCGAGCGCGTCCCTGGCGCCTGCAACCTCGAGGCCAAGCGCAGGCGTGCCACTCGCCATCGCCTCCAGGAATGCAACACCGAAACCTTCGCCGGTCGACGGCATAACAAACAGGTCAGCCGTGCGGTAAATCTCGACAAGACTCTGCAACCCTATGGCACCGAGGAAGCGAGCCCGATCGCTTGCCTTGGCATCACGGGCATGGTCTTCGAGGCGAGCCCGATCATCACCTTCACCGACTATCAAATAACAGATGTCATGCCCCTTCTTCACGAGATCCGGGATGACAGCAATCACCCGGTCATGGCCTTTGTAACGCTCCCGGGAATGCATTCGTCCGACCGTTAATAGGACCCGCTTGCCTTCGAGACCCAACGAGGCGCGTTGGGCCGAACCGTCTCCGGGAGTGAACATTTCCCTTACCGTATTTGGCACGACGAGAACTCGCTCCGGCGCGATTGCAGCCCATGAAAGCACGGCTGCGCGCGTATGACGCGAGACGGATAGAACGAGATCAGCCTGTTCCATAGCAGCCCGCTGCAGTTTCGATGGGCGAGACCATGCCTCAATCCCATGGGTCTGCACAATGAGCTTCGCTCTCTTGAACCTCGCGATCAACGCGGCGAGCGGCGCCATGAAAAGATGTCCGCAGAAAACCAGGTCGACAGGCTGGACAAGTGCTGTTCGCAATGCGGCAACGGAATACCCGATTCGCCCAGCATGTGCGCGTAGTTGACGAATCCCTCTGGGTGGTTGGGGTGGATCGGGTGCTTGTCGAGGCAGAACAGTGATCGACGAGAGGATGTTCATCTCCGCAATCGCCCCGAGAAAATCGCGGTTGTATTGCGCGATACCACCCCTGCCCCCATAGGCATCAGGAACGAGGGCAAGCATGCTGGAGAAGCGCTTCATCACACGTGGACCTCAAAAGGACGCTTGGTCAGCGCTGCACCTTTCAGCACCGCCTGCGACCATCGGCGGGAAATCACACCCTTTGGCTCGGCTCGCCGTGCTGTCCTTTCGGAAGTGTCATCGGAGACAGCATTGATCCATGCACCTGTCGGTACACCAAAACCTGATTTTGCACGAGTGACGATTTCTTTTGGCAGAGGTGCGGCCGGAGCTGCGGCAAGTGCCGCTTTGCCCGCGCCGGGCACGATAGATGGAATCGCCGGCGCAAGCGCGCGAAGCAGTGCGAAGTCAACAAGAGGGACGCGAATCTCAAGGCTGTGAGCCATCCCGGCCCAATCGGCATCTCGCAGAAGTTGATTGCGCATGTAATGCGCGGACTCGAGCACACAGACCCGAGCAACATCCGAGCCGGGATCAGGTTTGAGGATTGCGTCAAAGCGGCGGAGCGGCATCAAGCGGCGCATGCCTTCACGGGCGATCTCGGGATCCATCACCTCTGGCAATTCGTTGGGCAGGAACAATCCGCGGCGCAGGAAATACGCACCGGCCCAGGTACCGGAATATTCCAGTATGCCCAGCGCCTTGGGCCGAGCTTGCGAAAAATCGGGCGCGAAATGACCGATGAACTGGCGTGCGAGACGGCCGAACCCCGGCATACCAGCGAATGCGCCGAACTGACGTCGCCAGCGCGGCACATCCCGGAAGCTCGGATATCCTCCCAGAAGCTCATCGCCGCCTAGTCCCGAGATGGCGACCTTCAGTCCCGCCTCCTTGGCTGCTTTGGAAACGAACCAAGTGTTTATGCCGTCGATTGACGGCTGGTCCATGGCCTCAAGGATCGCGGGCAGATCTTCTAGGAATTCCTCTCGGCTCAAATGCCGCACGACGTGGTGCGCCCCATAGTGCTCGCACACCCGAGAGGCCAATGGTGCCTCGTCTTCCGACGTTCCGCGGAATTCTTCGAAAGCGAGCGTAATGGCGCGGGTATCTCTTGCACCTGCATCACGCATACAACCCAGCAACGCACCGGAGTCGACGCCGGCAGAAAGGAAGACGCCCACTTCCACGTCGGCCAACAAGTGCGCTTGCACGCTATCGAGAACACCCCCACGTACCCGTTCGGGAAGCTCGCCAGCGGCTGCCGGATTTGCAGCGCCTTCGGCCAGAACTTGAGCAAGATTCGCAAAGGGTTTGGGTTCGCGCGGCCCTGCGACGTCAACCCATTGGGTGTGGCCGGCGGGCAAAGCGCGGATTTCCCGATAAAGGGTAAAAGGTTCGGGCACGCTGCCGAACAGGTGGAACCCAACCATGCCGGCCGGTTCTGGATCGCTCGAAACTTGACCGCCGGCCAGCAGCGCCTTGACCTGGGAAGCGAAGCGGAATGTCCAGCCGTCGTTCGCCGTGTAGAGAGGCTTAATCCCATAAGGATCGCGGGCGAGAAAGAGGCCGCATCGGTCCTCATCCCAAATAGCAAAAGCGAACATTCCGCGCACCCGGTGCACCATATTGGCGCCGTCGCGCGAGTAAAGGTGAAGTAGCGCTTCTGTATCCGAAGTTGTGCGGAAATGCGCACCATCCGCTTCAAGCTCGACCCGCAATTGCGGGTAATTGTAAATCTCTCCGTTAAACACGATGACGAGACGGCCATCATCACTTGTCATCGGTTGAGATGCGCGGTCGGACAGATCAATGATGGCGAGGCGGCGGTGCCCGAGCCCGCAATGCCGGTCGCTACTCCACCACGAGCCAGCGCCGTCCGGACCGCGGGCGCGCATCGCATCCCGCGTAGAGATGAGCTCCACCTCTTTAGGCTCACCAGAGGCCCTATGAAACGCGAAAATACCGTTTATGCCGCACATCGATGGTTGTCAGATAAAACAGGCGGGTGCGATGCAGGAGTGGGCCCGGGGTGAGGAACGCTCTTGCTGCGAAGCGGTGAACTAATACCATCGCAGGAATAGCGAAATGGTGAAGAAATGGAGATGTCAGGAATTACGGAGGTCCAGGCAGATCCGGCGCAAGATAGGCTACCGCCCTCTGCCACACAGAATCGTGGATTTTCGGAAAGAGGAGATTAATCCCAGAGGTCAACGTGTGTCAAATTATGGATCGCGGGTGAGGCCGTTAAGGACCTGAAGTGGCTCTCGTAGCCCATCAGAGAACAAGAAAATCCACAGTGTTAAGCGGAAGCACTACCCAAAGCGACTCGCTCTTGTCCCAGATACTAGCATGTAAATTGCCACCATTTCGCAAACGATGCTCTCGCAGGGTCCGACTCGCAGCAAGCTCGTTCGCCAGCATCAACCGGCGGAGACTCCATGGATATCTTCAGGAAGGGACAAGTTCTCGGCTAATTTTGCACCCGCTCCAGGCAAGACTCAGCCGTAAACAAGGGTGCCACAGATTCCTTTTCGACGATTACCGATACGGATCGCTGCAGTAGGGTCACGGAAACGACAAGGTGATACTCATCCTTGACTCGCAGAAAAATTCCTTCGGCTCCTACCAGCGGACCAGCCTGCAACCGGACACGCTGTCCCGATCTCAAGAAAGGCCAGGGCTGAACTGGTCTGCCCGACAACGCCAGCGTTCGGATCGATGCGATTTCGATGTCCTCCACTGGCTCGGGTCTATTACCCGGGCCAACAATTCCCACAATTCCTGGCGTCACGAGAATCGGCAGGCGCTTGTTTGAATCGAAGAGGCAAAAGACGTATCCGGGAAAAAGTGGCACATCAATTTCAGCAATGCGGTCGACTCTCTTGCGCTTGGTGCGATAAAAAGGCGAGAAAGCAGAGTATCCCTTGCCCTTCAGTCCCGCTTCTACAACCTTTTCGTGCCGCGATCGCACGTACAAAGCGTACCAACGGCTCGAACAAGCAGCTGGCTCGCATCCCAACGAGGAAAGACCACCCACCACTCCAACGTCTTCGACAAAATAAGTCTTCGTCGATGCTCCCACGCACCCCCCCAACCAAGATGGCTGGCAAAACGCCTGACAGGAAAGGAATCCAGCAGTCTTCTGGCGGCCAGTCGGATCATTTTACCTCAGCTAGGTTCGTACGGTCACAATCGCCTGCTTTACCTTGTGTCGCCACTGCCCCCCAGACGTGCCCGAAACCGATATGGGAAAACTTCGAGGGAGTGCTAAAATTTGCAAGCTCTTCCACCGACATCGATTCACCGACCCCAAAGGAGGTGGCCTTGAGGTTTGTCATCGTCTTTGCACTCTCTGCAATTGCTACCTGCATGAAGCACGTTTCCAAACCGGGCCGAACACAAGACGCTTAGCATTGAAAACCGTCCGCGATCCAGCGACACCGCTCATCCGGGGCAAGCTTTGGATCGAAGATGGCAAGTCGGCAGAGACAAACAATTAGGGATTGCAAGTTGAAAATCTCATCATATGTGACTGTCGAAACCGGCGCGGAGCGTTTGGATACGGAGCGCCCCCAGGGCACGGTCCCAAGAATCGTGCCTTCGGTACTTGTTTTCGGTCTATTCGTCTTGTTGGCTTTTGGCGTGTTGGCATTCGGAGCTGTCCATGAGTGGTCGACTTTTCTTTTCGAGGCGGGCTCGGTAATTCTGTTTCTTGTTTGGGCGGGAATGCAGTTTGCATCCGGGCAGGTCAAGCTATCGAACAATCCTCTCTACCTACCGGCTTTATGTTTTTTCCTACTCGTCCTCGCGCAAATTGGCCTGCGGACATCCGCCTACGGCTACGTTAGCAAATATGAAGTCCTTCACTACGTTTCATACGGGATCGTGCTGCTCATCGCAGCAGAATGCGTCAGAGAGGAAGGAGCTCGGAAGAAATTTGCTTTCGCGCTCATTGTTTTCGGAGGAATTTACGCTTTCTTCGCGTTGGCTCAGGAACTGGCCCCTAACGGTAGGATCTTCTGGCTCTACCAACCAAGATTCAATGGCGCCATTTATGGGAGTTACATAAACCACAATCATTATGCGGGACTGGTAGAGATGTTAGTACCAATGCCATTGGTCGTTAGTATGGGACACTTGGTGAGAGGGGGGAAGCGAGCCCTAATCGCCTTCTGCGCGGTTTTGATGGCGAGCACGATCTTTCTTTCCCGCTCACGTGGCGGAATGATTGCGTTCGTCCTCGAAATCGGTCTGTTTGCTGCCTTAACCCTCGTCCAGAGAAGGAATCCTCGTGTAGCGATCGGCCTCGTCGCAGTATGCATCTTGGTTCTCGGTTTCTTGGTTTTTATCGGTAAAGGGCAGGTTCTAGGCCGACTCGGAGATCTGGCTCCTGGAATCCGTTTGAACATGACGAAGGACTGTTTAAGAATGTTCGCTCACCGGCCAGTGTTGGGATGGGGCTTGGGAACTTTCCCAACCGTATATCCCAGTTACCGCACCTTCTACACGAACCTCTTTATAAATGAAGCGCACAACGATTACGCTCAGCTCTTAGTGGAGACGGGCCTCCTCGGTTTCGCCCTTATGCTGTGGTTTCTAGTTCGCTTGTACCGCCGACCTTGGGCAACCTCACGCCGCTGGGAATTTAAATGGGATGGAGCTGTCTCCCTCGCAGCCTTGTTGGGGTGCAGCGGTATCCTGTTCCACAGCTTCGTGGATTTCAACTTGCAGATTCCAGCGAATGCTGCGTTGTTTTACGTGCTTTGCGCGTTGGCTGGCTCTAAACTGCCATCACGGTCATCTCGATCCAATCGGACCAGCTCCGAACAGACCGAGCGAATCGGGAAGCTATCCAAGGAAAGTCCTTGACAGACTCAAAAAACTCGCACAGCCGCGAGAATACGTAATACGCGATCGTGCGACCGACTGCGATGAAACGTGGTGTTCAACTCGCTGAACGGTGGGTCCTTAGAAATTGAAGAAGTCGGTCGAGAGCAATCGCCGATGCCGTGCTAGACTTGCGGCACCGACACCAAGCGAACTCTAGGCGGCACCGACATCAAGCGTTCAGGTCACTCTATGGAGGAGAAATGTGGCGGAAACAGCTGACCATCGGAGTCCTGGTATCCTTTTGCACTTTCGTTGCACACGCAGCGGCACAAAGGAACGAACTCTCAGGGGCACAAAAGAACGAGCTCTCAGGACTCGTGGGGCGACAATTCATAAGCGATCAAATTATCCCGACCAGCACGTCTTCCGACAACCTCCTGCGGTTCGGCAACGGGTTGAGCTTTGAAGGAAACATCGCGCGTCGCGTGATGGATGGACAATTGTTGGCGGTGTCGCTTGAAGTCCCGGTGGTGTTTAACGTCGACGAGGACGTGCACACCCACAATAATCCAGTGTCGCCCGGCTACCGGGCCTTTTTTGTCACTCCCGCAGCGCGACTCAACCTCTTTGCACACACGGCGGTCTCTCCGTGGGTCAGCGTGGGCGGCGGGTTCAGCTACTTCAACGGAAGCGCCACTCAATTCCAGCCAAAAACGGGAAGCACCAACGGAGTATTTCAGATCGGTGGGGGCCTGGACGTGACCCTCTACCGTAAGTTCAGCTTGCGGGGTGAACTCAGGGACTTCTGGTCAGGCGTCCCACAATTGAATGTTTCCACCAACCAGAGTCGACAACACAATTTGTTCGTTGGTGGGGGTGTCGTCTGGCACTTCTGAGTGGGCGAACCCGGCGACCAGGTCACACTACTGGCGGGATTCTTACAAAGATTTGCTGATCGAAACGTGGAGTTCCTTATCTCTGGACAGGAA